>ERZ808044.70-NODE-70-length-147591-cov-7.592866_pt1 | contig 147591 bp, 134 predicted proteins | sample MGYA00380195_ERZ808044 | MGnify/ENA primary metagenome ERZ808044 (study PRJEB31490, sample SAMN06133423) | mouse gut metagenome | isolation source: Z7_2 | host: mice | place: China: Chengdu | collected 2015-05 ...
AAAATCAAAATCAGGGACTCAAAAAAAGCTCACAAAAGTGATTTGTTTACAAATTGTTCATTCATGCGTTTGTCCTGGGTTATGAAAACTATGTATTGCAATTATAGAATATTTCTTATAAAATGGAAAGTATAGCCCTACCAGGCAAAAACCCAGGGTTTATGGGGCGGAAGCTCCGGTATTTGCGGATATTATCCGTATAATATGAATAGCAAAGATCTTAAGCAGGAGAGAAGAATGAATCTGAAAAAACGATTGGACGAAACAATTCATGATGTATTCATTGAAGAATTTTATTCTGGAAAATATCATGCAGGGGAAAAAGTTGATCCGGCGGAGCTGGCGACACAGTTTTCCATCAGCAGGACCCCGGTGGTACTGGCACTGAAACGACTGGCTAATGAAGGAATCCTGACAGTGAGCAGCGGAGGAAAATATTATATTCCGATTCCCACAAGAAAAATGTTGGATGAGGTGTGTGATGTCCGGTGCCTGTTAGAGCAGCATGCGGTATCCATTCATGTGAAAAATAATGATGCAGCGGCCAGAGAACAGTTGAAAATGCTGGCGGAACAAAGTAAAGAAGCTTTTTTGTCAGGAGATCCTGTAACCAGTGTAAAATGTGACTTCGATTTTCACAGAAGTTTTATTGAGCTTACAGGGAATTCCTGCCTCATGGAAGCGCATGTTTCGGTATTGAACCGTTTTGTGGGAATAAAATATTCTCTGGGGAATCAGCTGGAGAGCCAGGAAAGGGCAGTGGACCGTCATATGGAAATTATGAAATATATCATAGCCAATGATGAGGAAAAGGCAAAGGAAGTTGTATGGAATCATATTGAAGCGGCACGGCAGCGGATTTCCCAATGCATATAGAAGAAAAGCAGAACCCCACCTGTTGATACAGGTGGGGTAAAATGAGCACTCAAAGTTTAAAAGGGGGGAACCTGCCGGGCGCGACTCCGGCAGGTAAGAGTATGAAAAAGTTTGTTCTTGCTTACAGGCTTTATTATGCCATATAAATGTGTTGAATTTATGGACATTCTATAAAATTAGGATAAAAATTATTAGAAGTCTATAAAATGGTGTAACAGTTTAGCCATGCGAAGATTTAGAGCGAAAAAAGCGTTGAAAACTTGTTTTCATAAGCAGTTTTCACTCTAAATCTTCATAGGGCGGACGCCCGGAGCTTCTTGTCCGCGGTACGCGGGCAAGAAGATGCAAGGCTGAACTGTTACAAAATGGCAGCAGTTCAGCCTTGTATAAACAGGACTTTGTGAGTTTTGTATGCATGACTGCACTGACAGATTGCAGTGGGAATGCGGGAAATCAAGGGATGAACAAGGGCCAGAAAAACCCGAAAAAAATTGTGAATAATGCACAAATTCAACGGAAATAAATCATAAAAAATGATGATAATAGATAGAAAACGAGAAAAAACTTGCAAGTTATGACTAAATGATATAGAATATTCATGAGTTAAAATGTAAAATATGACAAAAACTTTTTAACGAAAAAGAAAGGAAGGAATTATGAGAAACAGAAAATTACTTTCATTTGCCCTTGCCGGGGCAATGGTACTGGGCCTTACGGCATGCGGAAACAGCAACAGTACTGACACAACGACAGCAGCAGCTGCGGCAGGAACTGAGGCAGCAGGAACGGAAGCAGCAGGCAAGGAAACAACAGCGGCAGCCGAGAGCACCGGGAATATCGGAAAGACCGATATTGTATTTGCGATGCAGGGTGATATCGTAGCTCTTGACCCGGCTAATCAGCAGGATACTACCTCCTCCGTTATCTTAAAGCATATTTACAGCACACTGCTGGATACGGATGATGATGGAAACCTGGTACCGGATCTGGCAGAAAGCTGGGAGATGGCTGAAGATGGAACCAGCTTTACCTATCACCTGAGAGAGGATGCATGCTTCTCTGATGGTACGCCGGTTACTGCTCAGGACGTTAAGTTCACCTATGACCGGGCGAAAGAAATGCCGAAAACAAAATCCAACACCTCAAAGATTCAGGAAGTTGTGGTAGACAATGACCATCAGGTAACAATTAAACTGACTGAAAAGTACGCTCCCTTTAAGACAATTGTAACAAGCTCTAACTTAAGTATCGTATCCGAAGCTGCTGTAACAGCAGCCGGAGATGCCTACGGTGATGTGAACAATATTCTTGGTTCCGGTCCTTTCGTATGTACCGAGTGGACTCCCAACGATCATTACGTTCTGACCCGTAACGAAAACTACTGGGATGAAATGCCGATTGCAACGACAATTACCTGCCGTGTAATTCCGGAGGGAAGTGCAAGAACAATCGCCCTTGAGACCGGTGAGGTTGACATTGTATGGAACGTTGACGCCATCGACTGCGTAAACGTAGAAGCAAATTCAGACCTTAAGCTTTTAAGCCAGCCGTCTTCCTCTATCGAATACGTAGGTATGAACACCACAAAAGAGATTTTCGCTGATCAGAGAGTCCGTCAGGCAATCAACTATGCTCTGGATAAGGAAGTATTCGTTGATACCATCATCGAGGGACGCGGACAGATCGCAAACAGCTACATCAACAGCGCAATTCCGGGTTATGATCCGGACCAGGAGGGTTATCCTTACGATCCGGAGAAAGCAAAAGAGCTTCTTGTTGAGGCAGGTTATCCGGATGGCTTTGACTGCAAGATCTATGTAAACGGCGATACACGTACCCGTTCTGCACAGGTTCTTCAGGCACAGCTTGCAGAGATTGGCATCAATGTTGAAATCTTCACCTATGAGTGGGGTGCTCTCCTTGATTCCTTAAATGCAGGTGAACACGAAATGTTCATTCTTGGCTGGTCCAACAGCTCCTTCGATGCTGACTCCAGTACATATCAGTTATTCCACTCCAGCAACCATGGTGCAACCGGAAACCGTGCATTCCTGACAGACGACAAGGTTGACGAGCTGATTACCGCAGGCGCTATGGAAATGGATAACGACAAGCGTAACGAGATTTATAAAGAGCTCCAGACACGTCTGAAAGAACTGGCTCCGTGGGTACCGCTGTATTACAGAAATGACAATGTAGGTATCCGCGCTGACTTAAAGGGCTTTAGTCTTAATAAGGGTGCAAACCACTACCTTGGCAACTGCCACTACGAGAACTAATCTGACCGCAATAACTGCTCCGTCTGCGTGGGGAATTGCACAGGCGGTATGAGGAAAAGGGTGCGGACAAAGTCCGCGCCCTTTTTGCAGAAAGCTATCGAAAGAACGGCCGCACAAGCGGCGGAAACGGAAGGTATAGATGAGCAGATACATAGCAAAACGTCTGGTAATGCTGATTCCGGTTGTAATCGGCGTTACATTTCTGGTTTTCTTTATTTTAAATCTGTCACCCGGCGATACGGCCGCGATGATTGCCGGCGAGGGGGCTGATGCAGAGACGATCGAAGCGACAAGAAGAGATCTGGGACTGGATCAGCCGGTTATTATCCAGTATGGAAAATATATGTGGAACCTGCTTCACGGAGATATGGGACAGTCCTATAAGTCGAAAAGGGAAGTATTCCCGACTCTGATGGCGGCGTTCCCCAATACCGCGAAGCTGGCGTTCTGGTCCATTCTGGTGGCTGTGGCAATCGCGCTTCCGGTCGGCATTATCAGTGCCACGAGACAATACAGCGCTGTGGATAACGTTGGAATGGTTGTTGCCCTTCTGGGTGTTGCAACCCCGAACTTCTGGCTGGGCCTGATGTTGATTATCCTGTTTTCACTGAATCTGGGATGGCTTCCGTCAGGTGGTATGGGCGGCTGGAAGAACTATATTATGCCTGCAATTACTCTGGGAACAGGAGACGCCGCGTTAATTACCCGTATGACCCGTTCCTCCATGCTGGAGGTTGTCCGTCAGGACTATATCCGGACGGCACGTGCAAAAGGCGTTCCCGAGAAAAAGGTTATTTTAAAGCATGCCCTGAGAAACGCTCTGATTCCCGTTGTAACGGTTATCGGTTTACAGTTTGGTTCCCTTCTTGGCGGTGCAACGCTTACGGAGACCGTATTTGCATGGCCCGGCGTTGGCCGTACCATCGTTGATGCCATCAAGAGTAAGGATACGCCGATTGTTATGGGCGGTATTGTACTCTTAACCATTACGTTCAGTGTCGTGAACCTTCTGGTTGATATTCTCTATGCGTTTATCGACCCGAGAATCAAGGCACAGTATAAGAGAAAATAAGGAGGCAGCGCATGGGAGCATCAAACAACACTATTGCGGCGCAGGCCAAAACGCCTGTAAAGAAGCGCAGCCAGTTTCAGGAAACCTGGCGCCGCCTGAAAAAGAACAGAATGGCAATGGTCGGACTTACAGTGGTCATACTTTTAATCCTGATGTCCATCTTTGCCGATTTCATTTTCGATTACGAAACAGTTGTTATTAAGCAGAATACAGCGATCCGTCTGCAGGGGCCAAGTGCCGCTCACTGGCTGGGAACCGATGAGTTTGGCCGTGACATTCTGGCCCGTATGGTACACGGTTCCAGAGTATCTCTGGCCGTAGGCGTTGTGGCGGTTTCTATCGCGCTGGTGCTCGGCGGAAGCCTGGGGGCCACAGCCGGTTTCTACGGCGGAAAAGTGGATAATGTGATCATGCGCTGCATGGATATCCTCTTGGCCGTACCGAGTCTGCTGTTGAATATTACCATTGTATCCGCTCTGGGGCCGAGCATCTTCAACCTGATGCTGGCTATCGCCATATCTTCGGTACCCGGTTATGCCCGAATCGTGCGTTCCGCGGTTCTGCAGGTTCGGGATCAGGAGTTCGTTGAGGCCGCGAGATGTATCGGAGCCAATAACTTTGAGATTATCTCCAGCCATATTATTCCAAACTGCATGGCACCGATTATCGTTCAGGTATCCTTAAAGGTTGCATCTGCGATTCTTTCCACATCCGGTTTAAGCTTCCTGGGCCTGGGCGTTAAGGCACCGACTCCCGAGTGGGGCGCAATGCTCTCCGGCGGCCGTGCATACTTAAGAAATGCACCGCACCTGACAATCTTCCCGGGTATCGCTATCATCATCACGATTTTGTCCCTGAACCTTCTTGGCGACGGTCTCCGTGATGCGCTTGACCCGAAGTTAAAGAAATAAGGGAGGATATGAACCGTGAGTGAAAATAAAAAGAAACTGATTCTTGATATAAAGGATCTGGTCATCCACTATGAGACGGAGGACGGCGTTGTGGAAGCCGTCAACGGTCTTGATATCCAGCTGGAGGAAGGGAAGACTCTGGGGCTGGTTGGAGAAACAGGCTCAGGAAAGACCACAACGGCCCTCTCCATTCTGCGTCTGGTACCTGACCCGCCGGGAGTGATAAAAAACGGAACCATTCTTCTGGACGGCAAAGATGTTTTAAATCTTCCAACGGAGGAAATGGAAAAGATCAGGGGAAATCTGGTGTCCATGATTTTCCAGGATCCGATGACATCTCTGAACCCGGTTCTTACTGTTGGCGATCAGATTGCTGAGGTTATCGCGCTTCATGAAAATATCGGTGATAAGGAAGCCGCGAAGAAGGCCGGTGATATGCTTGAAGTGGTTGGCATCCCGAGAGAGCGTTTTGGGGAGTATCCGCACCAGTTTTCCGGCGGAATGAAGCAGCGTGTGGTTATCGCCATGGCTCTGGCCTGCAACCCGAAACTTTTGCTGGCTGATGAGCCGACAACAGCTCTGGATGTTACGATTCAGGCACAGGTTCTGGAAACAATGAAGGAGCTGCGGGAGAAGTTTGGTTCTGCCATGATCATGATTACCCATGACCTGGGAATCATCGCTGAAGTCTGCGACGAGGTGTCCGTTGTATATGCGGGACAGATCGTAGAGCATGGCACTTTGGAGGATGTTTTCGAACACACATTGCATCCGTACACAGAGGGATTATTCGGTTCCCTTCCCAATATTGATGACAGAAGAAACCGTTTACAGCCGATCCCGGGCCTGATGCCGGATCCGACTGACCTTCCGAAGGGCTGTTGTTTCGCGCCGCGCTGCAGATATTGTACGGCGGAGTGCGAGAAAGCACGTCCTGATAAAAAGTGGGTGAGCGATACTCATTACGTGCGCTGCTCCAGATATGAAGAAGCGGATTTCCGGATTGAAAGGAGCGAGCAGTAATGGCAGATACGATCCTTGAAGTTAAACACTTAAAAAAATATTTTAATACACCCCGCGGCATGCTCCATGCTGTTGATGACGTAAACTTTACTTTGGAGAGAGGGAAAACCCTTGGAATTGTAGGTGAGTCCGGCTGCGGAAAGTCCACGACCGGCCGTTCGATCTTAAGGCTCGTTGAGCCCACTTCCGGAGAGGTGATTTTCAACGGCGAGGATATTACGAAGAAGAACAAAAATGAGATGCGCCTTCTGCGTCAGGAGATGCAGCTGATCTTCCAGGATCCTTACGCGTCTCTGGATCCCAGAAAAACGGTCAGTGAAATCATCGGCGAGCCTTTAAAACTTCAGAAGATTATCACGGATAAGACAAAAAGGAATGAGCGTGTCCATGAATTAATGGAAGTCGTAGGCCTTGCGGACCGTCTGGTCAACACCTACCCCCACGAGCTGGACGGCGGCCGCCGCCAGCGTATTGGTATCGCCCGCGCCCTGGCGATGGAGCCGAAAATGATTATCTGTGATGAGCCGGTATCGGCCCTGGACGTATCCATTCAGGCCCAGATTTTAAATCTGATGCAGGATCTTCAGGAACAGATGGGACTGACTTATATCTTCATTACTCATGACCTGTCAGTAGTCAACCATTTTGCGAATGATATCGCGGTTATGTACCTGGGACAGCTGATCGAGAAAGCGCCATCTGTGATGTTGTTCGATAAGCCGACCCATCCATATACCCAGGCTCTGCTCTCTGCAATTCCGGTTCCGAGTTTGAAAAAGAAGAGGGAACGTATTATACTAAAGGGAGAGATTACTTCTCCTATCAACCCGAAACCTGGCTGCCGTTTCGCAGCGCGCTGCCCCTATGCAACAGACCGATGCAGGACCGAGGGGCCGGAGCTGGTGGAAATTGAGAAAGGCCACTTTGTGGCCTGCCACCTGACTACGGGCTGATAAAACGTGATTTTAAAGGCCCCCGGCGCGAAAATGCCGGGGGCTTTATAACTGAAAGGAGTTAAAGGAAGAAATGAAAAATATTACAATAAGCGATTTTGTGAACTATCATTATCCCACCTGTGCGGTGTCCTCTCCTGATGGAAAGCATGTGGCTATGGCTGTCGTGGATGCTAACGAAAAGGATAACCGCTATGATTCCTGCCTGTGGATCATGGATACGGAGACCGGCGATTATAAGAAACTGACAAATGGAAAGAAAGAGCGGAATTTTATCTGGCTTGACAGCGAGACTCTCCTCTTTATCTCTGACAGAGAGAACTCCTATGGGGATAAAGTGAAGAAGGGAGAGGACTGGACCTGCTTCTATACGATTTCAATCTGCGGCGGAGAGGCGGCTTTCGCTTTTGCGGTTCCCTACAAGGCGTCGAAAATGAAGCTGGCCGGGGATAAGCTGGTTCTCTCAATCAAGTATGATTATAATAAGCCGGATTTTGCCCATATGGAAGAGGGAAAAGAGAAAGATGCTGCGAAAAAGGCATGGGAAGAGGAGAAGGACTATGAAGTCTTTGATGAACTGCCATTCTGGGCCAATGGCCAGGGAATCGTAAACAAAAAGAGGACCCGCCTGGCGATCTATGATATGAAAACAGGGGAAGCGAAGATCGTGACTCCGGACTATGAGAATGTGGAAGGATTCTGGCTGGAGGAGGGCGGCAAAGTTCTCTATGTTTCCAGCATGTATACAGATAAGAAAGATGTTTACCAGGGCCTTAAAATGTATACAATCCCGGACGACAGGCTGGAGACGCTGGTAGAGCAGAATGAAATGAGCATCGACTATGCCTGCATCCTTGGTGGAAAAGTGACATTCTTGGGCTCTTCCATGAAGGACTTCGGTTTCAACGAAAATGACAAGCTCTATACTGTGGAGAACGGCGTCATATCGCTTCTCGCTGATTATGACGACAGCGTCCGTAATACGATCTGCTGTGACTGTAAGTTTGTGGATGGCGCGGGCTTCGCTCACGATGACAGGTATCTCTATCTGATTTCCACCTTGAGAAAGCAGAGCGTGATTCGCCGGTTCGATGTGAACGGGAATCTGGAGACAGTGCTGGACCGCCAGGGCAGCGTCCATGCCATCGACCTTTGCGGCGACAAGATTTATTTTACCGGAATGAGAGATATGGGAATCACTGAGGTATACTGTTTTGATGGAGAACAGGAAAGGAAGCTGACCCATTTCAATGATGAGATTATGGCTGAAAGAAGTGTGCTCCCGGTCGAGGAGTTCACGTTTGTACATAAAGGAATCGAGCTGGACGGCTATGTGATCAGGCCGCTTAATTACGATCCCGACAAGACATATCCAGGAATCCTGACAATCCATGGAGGCCCGCGGGCAACCTTTTCCGCGACCTTCTTCCATGAGAACCAGGTATTTGCCAACGCCGGCTACTTCGTTTTCTACACGAACCCGGTGGGCAGCGATGGGCGCGGAAACGTTTTTGCGGATCTGTCCGGAAAACATGGCACTGTCGATTTCGAGCAGTGTATGGCTTTAACCGATGAGGTATTGAAGCGTTATCCGCAGATAGATGAGAAGCGCCTGGGCGTCATGGGCGGGAGCTACGGAGGATTCATGACCAACTGGATCATCGGAAATACGACCCGGTTCGCGGCTGCTGCTTCCCAGAGAAGTATTTCCAATTGGGTGTCTAAATGTATGACCACCGACATCGGATATTATTTCAACATGGATCAGATCAAAGCCGATCCCTGGAGCAAGCCTGACAAGATGTGGACGCACTCTCCGCTTAAGTATGCCAATATGGCGAAAACCCCGACTTTGTTTATTCAGTCTGATGAGGATTACCGCTGCTGGATGGGCGATGCGATTCAGATGTTCTCCGCATTAAAATATTTTGGTGTGGACGCGAGACTGTGTCTGTTCCATGGAGAGAACCACGAGCTTTCCAGATCCGGAAAGCCGACCCACAGAATCCGCCGTATGACCGAGATGATGAACTGGTTTGACAAGTATCTGGGTGTTGAAAGATAACTAAAAAATGGTAACGGTTCATAGGGCTGAACTGTTACAAAAAATGTAAGAGAGGGTCAGCGTCAGTTTTACGCTGGCCCTCTGATATAAGGAGGAAGCATGAACGGAAAGAAGATAGAGATTGGAGATTTTGCTGTTTACAAGTATCCGACAAATCTGGCGCTTTCACCGGATGGGGCATATGCAGCGTTTGCTGTTGTGGAGCCGAACATAGAAAATAACTGTTATGATTCCTGTATCTGGCTCTGTAATACGGAAACAAAAGGAATCCGGCAGCTGACTTCCGGGAAGCGGGAGAGAAGCTTTGCCTGGCTTGACGGGGAGACGATTCTCTTCATCGGGAACCGGGAGGGGGAGAAGGAAGCAGAAGAAACTTTCCTGTATAAAATTTCGGTGAACGGCGGGGAAGCGGAGCTGTTCGCGGATCTTCCGAAGAATGTATCGAAGATTGCTTATCAGAACGGCGCTGTTTATGCCATCGTCCGCGAATCATACTATGAGAAGGAAAAGGACTACGAGGTTTTCGATGAGATTCCTTTCTGGAATAATGGTTCGAAGATTACGAACAAGGTTCGGCAGCGGGTGTACCGGTACGATCTGGCAAGTAAAGAGTTTGCCGCGCTGTCACCGGAATATGGCGAGACAGGTGATCTTTGGGTGGAGAACGGAACTGTATTTTTTACCTGTAATGTTTTCACGGATAAAAAGCAGCGCCATAACGGGCTCTATGAGTACCGGGAGTCGGACGGCGTGGTGGAACTTCTGGTTCCTCAGGGAGAGTTTTCAATCTCCTATGCGTGCTGCAGGGCCGGGCGTGTGGATTTCTTTGGGGCAAGGGCGGATTCTCTGGGGAATATTCTGAATCCGGAGCTTTATACACTGGAAAACGGTGAGGTGCGTCTCCTGGCCCATTACGACAATACGATCGGGACAGCCGTGAGCTCCGATGGATTTCTGGCCGGCGGAAAGACGGCGCTGTGTCGGGGCGGGCGGATTTATGCGGCCGGAGTTGTGGGGAGCGATGTGGTAATCCGGTCGTTTGATATGGACGGAGTCTTCCGTGACGAGACGAAGGAGAGCGGAAGCGCACTGATGCTGGACCTTAAAGAAGATGAAATCTGGTTTGTTGGAATGCGGAATCAGGGGCTTCCGGAGATATACCGTCTGGCGGATAGCGATGAGGAGAAGGTGTCTGCGTTCAACGATGCAGTTCTTTCAGAGTGTGCCGTGGCTCCGGTGGAACATTTCAGATACACTTATAAGGGCACGGAGCTGGATGGTTTTGTAATCCGGCCGGCGGACTATTCCCCGGGTCAGAAATATCCGGGAATCTTAACGATTCACGGCGGGCCCAAGGGCGCCTATGGAGAATTGTTCAGTCATGAATTCCAGGTCTATGCTGCAAACGGTTACTTTGTATTCTATACCAACCCTATCGGCAGCGATGGCCGCGGGAATGAGTTTGCCGACATTGCTGCGAAGCAGGGCTCCATTGATTATGAGGAGTTAATGTTCTTCACAGACGAGGTGATCCGGAGAAACCCGGATCTCGATGGAGAGCGGCTTGGCGTTATGGGAATCAGTTATGGAGGCTTTATGAGTAACTGGATTATCGGCCATACGAACCGGTTTAAGGCAGCCGTTCCTCAGTGTGGAATTTCCAACTGGATTACGAAGACCAATACCACCGATATAGGCTACTCTTTCAACAGTGCCCAGCTGGGGGGAGACGCGTGGACAAATTATGAGAAACAGTGGGAGCTGTCTCCGCTAAAGTATGCTGACAAGGTCAAAACGCCGGCACTGTTCGTTCACTGTGACGAGGACTACCGCTGCTATATCACGGAGGCGCTTCAGATGTTTACGGCGCTTAAGTACCACGGCGTTCCGGCAAAACTCTTTTTGATCCACGGCGAACATCATGGTGTTTCCAAGAACGGAAAACCAAAACGCCGTGTGAGGCGGCTTCGGGAGATCCTGGGGTGGATGGACAAATGGCTGAAAGAGTAGTGGAAACAGGGCATGTTTTTGGACTTTGCGTCTTGTAAAAAGAAAACCCGTCCTGCAATATGCAGGACGGGATCATGTTTTAAGGGGGGCCTGCCGGAGTTACCTCCGGCAGGTATGAGTATGAAAAAGCTTTATGTGTTCAAGTGTAGCACTTGAAACAAAGGCAGGTTATCCTTTCGGATAACGTAATTGTATTATAGGGGGAAAATGTGTCTAAAGTGTGATTTAGAAATAAAAAAAAGATAAATTTACTAAAGATAAGGTGAAAAAAAGCGGCGATTATGGACTGCCTAACTTTTGCCGAAATTCTGACGGTGTATTGCCTGTGTTTTGGTTCCCATAAAATAGTAAAATGGCAGACAGGAAGATAGCCGGACCACGGGCTAAAGAATGGAGGAACTGCATGAGAAAATTAAAAAAGCTTACGACCATTATGGGAATTTCTGCCATGACAGCCATGATGCCTTTTTCCTCATATGCATCAGAAAAGATTGAAGATGTGACAATGGAGATTGAGTCGAGGATTTTTGCAGGGGAAAGCGGGACAGATGTGGATGTGATTGTGGACACAGAGGGCTGCTATGTGGACTCTGTCTCTGTGACCAATGAACCGGATGAGTGGGAGGAAGATGATAAGCCGAGGCTCAAGATTGTGCTGACAGCGGATGATGATTATGCGTTTTCTTCTGATCTGGGAAAGGATGAGGTGGCCCTGGATGAAGAGGAAGGAACCGTAACCAGCGTTTCCCGCAGCAGCCGGAAACTTACGGTTTATGTGACCCTTGAAGCCGTGGGGTACGGAGACGACTATGACAGTGACGATTATGACCTGGATGTTTATGAACTGATCTGGGACCAGGGAGACGGCGGAAGAGCTTACTGGGACGGAACAGATTATGCAAAGAAATATTATGTAAGACTTTACAGAGACGGGGAGGCCGTCAGCGCGGAATTTTCCACAGAGAATAATTACTATGACTTTTCCGCATATTTTACGCAGGGAGGAGATTATACCTTCCGGGCCATGGCAGTGCGGAATGCGGATAATACGGGAAGCTGGCGTACCTCGGAAGTGCGGGAAGTGTCAGATGCGGAGGCGGCCGAAATCAGGAGCCGCGGTGCCAAAACCGCTGCGGACACAGGGGTTACAGAGGGGGCCTGGCTTAAAGATGATGTCGGATACTGGTGGTGTAATCCCAATAAAACATATCCTGCCGCAACCTGGAAGCTGATTAATGGAACCTGGTACTATTTCAATCAGGCCGGATACCGTCTGGAAAACCAGTGGCAGCTGACGGACGGCAAATGGTACTACTGTGGAGCCAATGGGGCCATGCTTGCCAATGCAATGACTCCGGACAATTATTATGTGGGAGCCGACGGAGCCTGGGTTCAGTAACGCTGCCATGTCCTTCCTGTTACCTGTTTTTTTGGAAAATTAAAAAAAACTCTTTAAAAACGAGATATTTTTGTATATAATAAAACTGATATTTCGTGCTCTGTGGAATTGTAACCACCTTATGAAGATTTAAGGTTTTACTGTTACGTGGAATTACAGAGGTGTCATATAGAGAATGCTTTCGTGATAATTTGTGAATGACAGGAGGAAAATGGCAATATGATGTCTCATGACATTGGAATTGATTTAGGTACAGCCAGTATTTTGGTATATATAAAAGGAAAAGGTGTGGTATTAAAGGAGCCGTCTGTGGTGGCTCTGGACAGAGAGACCAATAAGGTGATTACCTTCGGTGAAGAGGCCCGGCTGATGATCGGACGTACTCCCGGCAACATTGTAGCTGTGCGCCCCTTAAGGAAAGGCGTAATTTCCGATTACACTGTTACAGAAAAAATGTTAAAATATTTCATCGACAAGGCAGTGGGAAAGAGAACCTTAAGAAAACCGAGAATTGCCGTGTGCATTCCCAGCGGGGCCACAGAGGTAGAAAGAAAAGCAGTTGAAGACGCTACTTACCAGGCAGGCGCCCGTGAAGTCTGCATCATTGAAGAACCGGTGGCGGCGGCCATTGGCGCCGGAATCGATATCGCTAAGGCGTGCGGAAATATGATTGTTGATATCGGCGGAGGTACTGCGGATATTGCTGTGATATCTTTGGGCGGTACCGTTGTGAGCACTTCTATTAAGACGGCCGGAGATGACTTTGACGAGTCTTTGGTCCGCTACATGAGAAAGAAGCATAATCTTTTAATCGGAGAAAGGACGGCCGAGGAAATCAAGATCAATATCGGTGCGGCATACCGCCGTCCGGAGCTGGTTACTATGGAGGTCCGCGGAAGAAATCTGGTAACAGGACTTCCCAAGACTATTGTTGTAACTTCTGACGAGACCCTGGAGGCATTAAAGGAGCCGGCAATGCAGATTGTAGATGCTGTGCATAATGTTCTGGAGCGCACTCCGCCGGAGCTGGCTGCTGATATATTTGACCGTGGTATTGTTCTTACGGGAGGCGGGTCTCTTCTTTCCGGACTGGACGCCCTGATTGAGGAAAAGACCGGAATTACCACTATGATCGCGGAGGAGCCTTTGACAGCTGTGGCGATCGGCACCGGTAAATTCATCGAGTTTGCCCATGGGGGAAAGAGCTCCGAAAAGTAAAGCGGCTTTTGCAAAATGAGGGACAAGCGTAAACCATGGCAGTAGTAGCAGGTTATGTTGAAAAAATAAAATACCGCAATGATGAGAATGGCTACTCGGTTTTAAGTGTCACCGATGGCAGGGAAGAATATATTCTGGTGGGGACTTTTCCGTATATTGTGGAGGGGGAACGCATCGAGGCAACGGGACGGCTTGTGGAACATTCCATTTATGGCGAGCAGTTTGCAGTGGAGAGCTATGAAATAAAGGCTCCAGAAGATACGCTGGCAATAGAACGATATCTCGGCTCCGGCGCCATTAAAGGCGTCGGAGCCTCTTTGGCCAAAAGAATTGTAAAAAAATTCAGGGCGGATACCTTTCGGATTATGGAAGAGGAGCCGGAAAGGCTTTCAGAGGTGAAAGGAATCAGCGAGCGGATGGCCATGGATATCAGCGCCCAGGTGGAAGAAAAAAGGGATATGCGTCAGGCCATGCTTTTTTTACAGCAATATGGGATTTCCATGAACCTTTCGGTGAAAATTTACCAGCACTACGGACAGCGGATGTATTCCGTGATTCAGGAAAATCCATACCAGCTTTCGGATGATATCCGGGGTGTGGGGTTTAAAATTGCCGATGAAATTGCCGCTAAAGTTGGAATTTTTACAGATTCAGACTACCGGATTAAAAGCGGACTTTTTTATACGCTTTTGCAGGCAGTGGGAAACGGACATACCTATCTGCCGGAGGAGGAGCTTTTTTCCAACGCAGCAGAGCTTTTAAAGGTAGAGCCGGGGAACATGGAAAAGCATCTGGTTGACCTTCAAATGGAGAAAAAACTGGTGGTGAAAGAGAAAGACAACAAACGGATTGTCTATCCGGCCCAGTTTTTCTATATGGAATTAAATACAGCAAGAATGCTTCATGATCTTAATATCCGTGACACGGTGCCGGAAGAACAGATCAAAAAGCGGATTTTGGAAATCTCTGCCGATGAACAGATGGAGCTGGATGCCCTTCAGGAGCAGGCAGTGATTGAAGCCGTGAATAATGGACTTCTTATTATTACCGGAGGGCCGGGAACCGGGAAAACCACCACAATTAATACCATCATTCGGTATTTTGAGAAGGATGAAATGGAGATTTTACTGGCAGCCCCCACAGGGCGCGCGGCAAAACGGATGACGGAAGCCACAGGATACGAGGCGCGTACCATACACCGGATGCTGGAACTTTCAGGAATCCCGGTGATGGAGAACGGCGGACCGGGGGCCGGAGGTCAAACCTCTGGAGAAAGCCGCCTGGAGGGAATGCATTTTGAGAGAAATGAGCAGAATCCTCTGGATGCGGATGTGATTATTATTGACGAGATGTCCATGGTGGATATCAGTCTGATGAGCTCACTTTTAAAAGCCGTCAATGTGGGAACCAGGCTGATTCTTGTGGGAGATGTAAACCAGCTGCCAAGTGTGGGACCGGGAAATGTACTTAAGGACATGATTGAGTCGGGAAAATTCCCGGTGGTGCAGCTGACGCGGATTTTCCGTCAGGCGGCTCAGAGTGATATTATTGTAAATGCCCATAGAATAAATGGGGGAGAGCGGGTTCCTCTGGAAAAGCGGAGCAGAGATTTTCTTTTTATCCGGAGAGAGCATCCGTCAGATATCATTAAAGATATGATGGTCCTGATACAGGATAAGCTTCCCGGGTACGTGGGCGCCAGCCCCTCTGAGATTCAGATTATGACTCCCATGCGAAAGGGTGCTCTGGGGGTAGAGCAGCTGAATAAAGTACTTCAGGAAAAATTCAATCCCAAAGCTCCCGATAAGCCGGAAAAGGAATTGGGGCAGACAGTATTCCGGACAGGCGATAAGGTGATGCAAACCAGAAATAACTATCAGATTGCCTGGGAAATCCGTAATCGGTATGGGATTCCGGTGGATAAGGGCGAAGGGATTTTCAATGGGGACATGGGAATGATTCGTCAGGTCAATACGTTTGCAGAAACCCTGGAAGTAGAGTTTGATGAGGGAAAGATGGTGGAGTACAGCTTCAGGCAGCTGGAGGATCTGGAATTGGCCTATGCCATCACCATACATAAATCCCAGGGAAGCGAGTACCCGGCAGTGGTAATTCCGATTCATTCGGGTCCCCGGATGCTGATGACCAGAAATCTGATTTATACGGCTGTTACAAGGGCGAAAAAATGTGTGTGTCTGGTGGGGCTGCCGGAAATGTTTCAGTTTATGGTGGATAACGAACTGGAGCAGAAGCGTTATTCTGGTTTAAAGGACAGGATTCTGGAAATTGATTTGTAACAGGAGATAATTTTGATAAAAGAAACCTTTCTTGACTTTCTTTTTCCCCGCCGCTGTCCGGTGTGCGGGGAAATCACAAGTCCGGCGGGCAGTCTGATCTGCCCGTCCTGCTTTCTGAAACTTTCGTTTGTGAAACCGCCTGTCTGTAAAAAATGCGGGAAGGAAATTATGGATGAAACCATGGAGTACTGCAGTGACTGTATGGGACATTTCCACGCCTTTGAATCGGGAGTGGCGCTTTTAAATTATGATGAAACGGCCAGATCGGTTATGGCACAAATTAAATATAAAAATAAGAGAGAATATCTGGACTTTTTCGGGGCAGTCATGGCAAAGAGGTATGGGAGGACGGTGGCGCGGATGGCCGTGGAAGCCATCGTCCCTGTCCCGATTCATTCCTCCAGAAGGCGGGCCAGGGGCTTTAACCAGGCGGAGGTACTGGCAGAGATTCTTGGGGATAAACTTAAAATTCCGGTTGAGCCCCAAATGCTCATAAGGGAAAAAAAGACACGGCCCCAAAAGGAGCTGTCAGCTGCGGAGCGGCTTAAGAATCTGTCAGGGGCATTTGCGGCCGGAAAGGGATGCGGCAGAATAAAAAGGGTTCTTCTGGTTGATGATATTTATACGACCGGAAGTACCATAGAAGCCTGTGCCAGGGTACTGAAAAGCGCCGGAGCGGAGACGGTATATTTTGCTGTGATCTGTATGACCGGAGGGAGATAAAAGCGGATTCTTGCAGGCGGGCAGCCGCGGTGCTATAATGGGGATATCCTGATTATGGAGGAGTTTGGTATGATAATACGGACAGCAGAGGAATACGATATGGAGGCATTATTGTCCATTTATAACTATGAAGTGCTGAATGGAATGGCAACGTTTGACCTGAATCCCAAATCCATGGAGGAACGGATGAAATGGTTTCGGGCTCATAACGTGGATAATCATCCTCTTCTTGTGGCGGAGATTGATGGGCGGGCTGCAGGGTATGCCAGTCTTTCGGAGTACCGGGAAAAGGAAGCGTACAAAAGAACCGTGGAGCTTTCCGTTTATGTGGATCCGGGATACCGCCGCATGGGCGTGGCCAGGGCGCTGATGGAAGCGATTCTTTTGGAGGCAAGGAGCCGGGATGATATTCATACGGTGATTTCTGTCATTACCGGAGGGAATGAGGCCAGCATCAGACTCCACGAGGAGTTCGGCTTTATTCACTGCGGCACCATGAAAGAAGTGGGAGAGAAATTTGGAAAGCTTCTCGATATTGATAATTTCCAGCTGATGGTGTAAAAAGGAAAGAATCTTCATAAGGCAGACGCCACAAGCTTCTTGTCCGCGGTACGCGGGCAAGAAGATGCAGGGCTGAACTGTTACAATCTTCGCCAGAATCGCAAAGAATCTTCATGGAAACTGCTTGACGCTCTGATGTTTCTATGATACAATAGTCGGGCGAATGGAAGAACATAGGTCTTTTTTTTATGCTTAAAAATACGATAGCAGGGCAGAAAGAAAGGCCGCCTTACAAAGAATTTAAACGGAGGTGGAAGTCGTGCGCACAAAGATTACACTGGCATGTACAGAATGCAAACAGCGCAATTACAACATGACGAAGGATAAGAAAACTCATCCGGACCGCATGGAAACAAAGAAGTACTGCAGATTCTGCAAGAGACACACAATGCACAAAGAAACTAAGTAATCCGGTTTGTAAAAGGATGTGAATTTATGGGAGAAACAGTAAGTAATGAGAAGGCCCCCAAAAAGGACTTTATCAAAGGCTTAAAAGCTGAGTTCAACAAAATCATCTGGCCGGATAAGGAAACTTTGACAAAACAGTCGATTGTGGTCATTGTTTCAACGATTGCTTTGGGAATCGTGATCGCAGTCCTTGATCTGATTATTAAATTCGGTTTGAATATCGTTATTGGTTAAGGATGAGGTGAGCGTATGTCAGAAGCACAATGGTACGTTGTACACACCTATTCCGGATATGAGAATAAGGTGAAAGTTGACATTGAGAAAACAATCGAAAACAGAGGACTCCAGGACCAGATTTTAGAGGTTTCTGTCCCGCTGGAAGAAGTCGTTGAGCTGAAAAACGGCGCCCAGAAGCAGGTTGAGCGCAAGATGTTCCCAGGCTATGTACTGATTCACATGGTCATGAATGATGATACCTGGTATGTAGTCAGAAACACCCGGGGCGTAACCGGATTTGTTGGACCGGGTTCCAAGCCGGTGCCGCTTACAGAAGAAGAGATGAGAAATCTCGGTTTTAAGACAACCGGAGTCGTCGTTGATTTTGCAGTTGGAGATACCGTAGTGGTTATGGCCGGTGCATGGAAGGATACCGTGGGCGTCATTAAGACTGTCAACGAACCTAAACAGACCATCACAATCAACGTCGAAATGTTCGGCCGTGAAACACCGGTGGAACTGAATTTTTCTGAAGTTAAGAAAATGTGACCGACCGGAAGCAGCTTAGCGAGCGGGAGCCGAAGGCGAAGTGCGAGTTTAGTGCGAGGACGTTCGCGGCCCTTAATGAGCACGTGTAAAGGGTGTGCAGATTTTGTGGAGCGAACATACCAGCTTTCGCTGGTCGCGTGGGAGGGAAATCCCCGACATTACCACATGATTTTAGGAGGTGCCTAATTATGGCAAAGAAAGTTACAGGTTATATTAAATTACAGATTCCGGCAGGAAAGGCAACACCAGCACCGCCAGTTGGTCCGGCGCTTGGACAGCATGGCGTTAATATTGTACAGTTTACAAAGGAGTTTAATGCAAGAACTGCTGACCAGGGAGATATGGTAATTCCGGTTGTTATTACAGTTTATGCAGACAGAAGCTTCAGCTTCATCACAAAGACTCCGCCGGCTGCTGTATTATTAAAGAAGGCTGCTAAGATTAAATCCGGTTCCGCAGCACCGAACAAAACAAAAGTAGCGACTCTTACAAGAGCGGAAGTTCAGAAGATTGCTGAATTAAAGATGCCTGATCTTAACGCTGCAAGCATTGAAGCAGCAACAAGTATGATCGCAGGTACTGCCCGTTCCATGGGCATTACAGTGGTGGACTAATCCCCGCTGATATCCGCTGTTTCATGTTATAATACAGTAACAAATACGTGGGAGGGAGAACTCCCGACAATACCACAGGAGGTTTATTTAGAATGAAAAGAGGAAAAAGATACGTAGAGGCGGCAAAAGCTATCGACCGCACTACTCTTTATGATACAGCAGACGCTATTGCATTGGTAAAAAAGGCTGCTGTTGCAAAATTTGATGAAACTATCGAGGCTCATCTGAGAACAGGCTGTGATGGCCGTCATGCTGACCAGCAGATCCGTGGCGCAGTAGTTTTACCTCATGGTACAGGTAAAACTGTCAGAATCCTTGTGTTCGCTAAGGGACCGAAGGCGGATGAAGCTCAGGCTGCAGGTGCTGATTACGTTGGGGCGGAGGAATTAATTCCGAAGATCCAGAACGAAGGCTGGCTGGATTTTGATGTGGTTGTTGCCACCCCGGATATGATGGGTGTTGTTGGACGTCTGGGCCGTGTACTTGGACCGAAAGGGTTAATGCCGAACCCGAAGGCCGGTACCGTAACCATGGATGTTACCAAGGCTATCAATGAGATCAAAGCCGGTAAGATTGAGTACAGACTCGATAAGACAAACATTATCCACGTGCCAGTAGGTAAGGCTTCTTTCACAGAAGAACAGTTAGCGGACAACTTCCAGACGCTTATGGATGCAATCATCAAGGCGAAACCCAGCACAGTTAAGGGCGCTTACTTAAAGAGCGTAACTCTTACTTCCACAATGGGACCTGGCGTAAAATTAAACGTCGCCAAGTTAGTGAACTAGTTTCTGAAAAAGTGATTGACAATCCGAATATATTATGATAGAGTATTTTGGTATTGAATGCCGAAGACAGCAGGTGCCGTATGGCGTAAGATAAAACACCTGCCGAGGAACGTACAAAACTCACAAGACGAATTTTGTAAACCTCTTTGTCCTTATGGCAGGGAGGTTTTCCTTGTTTTAACGGCACTTACGCGCAAAATAAAACAGGAGGTAAACCATTCATGGCAAAAGTTGAATTAAAGCAGCCGGTAGTGACTGAGATTGCCGAACTTTTGGACGGAGCTCAGGCCGCAGTAGTTGTTGACTACCGTGGATTAACTGTTGAACAGGATACTGCACTTCGTAAACAGTTAAGAGAAGCCGGTGTTACTTACAAGGTATATAAAAATACCATGATTCGCTTCGCAGCAAAGGGAACACCATTTGAAGCACTTGAGCCGCATCTTGAAGGACCCACTGCCCTTGCAGTATCTAAGACAGATGCAACGGCTCCGGCAAGAATTTTAGCAAACTTTGCTAAGACGGCTGATAAGCTGGAATTAAAAGGCGGCGTAGTAGAAGGGACCTATTACGACCAGAAGGGAATCAATGTTGTTGCTACTATCCCGTCCAGAGAAGAACTTCTTGGGAAATTACTTGGAAGCATCCAGTCCCCGATTACCAACCTTGTACGTGTACTCAATCAGATTGCAGAGCAGCAGGGAGGCGGTTCTGCGGAGGCTTAAGGCGGCCGGCTGACAGAACAGTTGTATTGTCTGTACAAACAAACGTGAATATAAAATTTAATGGAGGTAAATAATAATGGCAAAGTTAACAACAGCTGAATTTATCGAAGCTATCAAGGAATTATCCGTATTAGAATTAAACGAGTTAGTAAAAGCATGTGAAGAAGAGTTTGGTGTTTCCGCAGCAGCAGGCGTTGTTGTAGCAGCAGCAGGCGGCGCAGCTCCGGCTGAGGAAGAGAAGACGGAGTTCGATGTTGAGCTTACAGAGGTAGGCCCGAACAAGGTTAAAGTTATCAAGGTTGTTCGTGAAGTTACAGGTCTTGGACTGAAGGAAGCCAAGGATGTTGTAGACGGTGCTCCGAAGGTTGTTAAGGCTGGCGCTTCCAAGGAAGAGGCTAACGAGATCAAGACAAAACTTGAGGCTGAAGGCGCTAAGATTACTCTTAAGTAATTCTGAACTACAATACAAAAAGAGAGCCGCAGGAAGGGGAACCTACCTGCGGTTTTTCAGTATGATGGTTACTAAGAAAGAAGAAAAGCATGTGGAAAGAAAGAGGCAGATGTGTTAAAATGAATAACGACAGGAAAAGGAGTGGGACCATATGCTGGATGAATTAATGAAACGCTATCCGGTGCTTGAGCCTGTGAAGGACAGTATTCAGGCGGCATATAAGATACTGGAGACATGCTATGAGGATGGAGGAAAGCTTCTGATTGCAGGAAATGGCGGAAGTGCCGCCGACTCAGAGCATATTGTTGGGGAGTTGATGAAGGGGTTTGTTAAACGCCGTCCTCTGTCAGAGGAAATGAAAAGGGCGCTGGTGGCAGTGGATCCCAGGCGCGGTGCACGGCTGGCAGAACGGCTTCAGGGAGGGCTTCCGGCGATTGCCCTGTCCGGTCATGCCGCTTTGTCCTCTGCTTTTGCCAATGATGTGGATGGGACTCTTTCCTATGCCCAGCAGGTAAATGGATACGGAGAAGCGAAGGATGTGTTTCTTGGGATCAGCACTTCGGGAAACGCTGAAAATGTAATGTATGCGGCAGTGATGGCGAAAGCCAAAGGAATGAAGATTCTTGGACTTACGGGAAAGGACGGAGGAGAACTGGCGAAAATCGCAGATGCGGCCATTATTGTACCGGAGAGGGAGACGTACAAAATTCAGGAGCTCCATCTTCCGATCTATCATGCCCTGTGCCTGATGCTGGAGGACAGGTTTTACAAAAAGTAAGAAAGGTGCCGCCAGGAAAACATCCGAAGAAACCATTATGAGGGGAAATACCAATGGAGTTACGAGACAGAGTTGCAGAAGAATTTGACAAAAGGAAGGAAGGGCTTTTGATTTTTGCCTTTCTGCTGGGCTTTGGTTTTTTTATCAATCAGGGGGTAGAGATTAAGGGACTTTATATGGACGATCTGTATCTGTGGTCCTGTTATGGGGAGCAGTCTTTCCGGGAATTCGTGTTTCCCATGGGGAGCAGCAGATTTCGTTTTATTTTTTATCTGGCTTCCTGGCTGGAGCTTTTCTTTCTGGAGAATCATGTAACATGGATCGTGCCTTTTAACATCACACTTAATGCCCTTATTTCGTTTTCTGTCTATCGTATTTCAGTTCGGATGAGCAAAAGGAAGCTGGTGAGCCTTGCGTCGGCAGTGGCTTATCTGCTTTCACGAATGAGCTATTACCAGATCGGGCAGCTGTACGGGCTTATGGAGAGCCTGGGACTCTGGGCTGCTTTGGGCATTCTTTATTTCCTGTACCGATATGTGAACGGAAAGAACACCAGAGCTTTTCTGATGGCCAATCTGCTTTATTTTCTGGCCAGTTTTATTCATGAGCGCTACATGGTGCTGTTCCCGGCGCTTGTTTTGGGGCTGCTGTTCGGTGCAAAAGAAAAGTCTTCCATGGAAATGGACAGAGAGTCTGAGGAAGAACAGGAATGGACGGAAGTCAGAGGGGGAAGACGCCCGGGAAAGAGCCGCAGAAGGGACCGGACGGATCACACGGCTTCCAAGTGGACGCTGTTTCTTTTGAGCGCGGGTCTTTTCGGCCTGATTCAGGCAATCCGTTTTTTTACCATTGGAACTTTAGCTCCGGCCGGGACCGGGGGGACCGATGTGGCGGACACCTTTCATCTGGCAGATGCCATCAGCCAGGCATGGGAGCAGGTAGCCTTCGTGTTTGGGAGAAACAGCGGTCCGGATTATCTCTGTATTCAGACCTATGGAGAGTCTCCGTGGAACATCCGCATGTTGATTCTGGGAACCAATGTAGTTCTTGCAGTGGCAGTACTGGTCTTTCTGGTCCGCGTGTTTTTTGACAGAGGAAGGATTCTTACCCACCTTAAAACGGTTGTGCTGTTTTTGGTATTTATTGCCCTGTGTATTGGTTCCTCCAGCGTGACGATCCGTATTGAGATGAGGTGGGTATATGTGGCATATGGAGCCGCCCTTCTTCTGCTTTCCTATATGTCTTCCATTATGGGGAAAGCAGGAATTCTGGTATTTCTTTACGTGGGGCTTTTATTCCCGGTGGAAGTCCATTACAGAAGCTGTTGGGACAATCTGTATTTATGGCCCAGTCAGATGCGGTATAACTCTCTGGCAGAAGAAACTTATGAAAAGTACGGAGAGGAAATTTTTGATAAGCAGGTTTATATTATTGGGAATACTTATGATATGAGTGAATTTACCGCAGAGACATTTTTAAAGGTCTATGACAAAGAAAAGAAGGGAAAAAACACGAAAATCCAGTTTATTGACAGTGATTTTGACATGAAGGAAATTGGCGATAAAATGGTCATCCTGAGTGAAGACCCGGACCATAACGCATTTCAGGATGTGACAGGGTTTTTGAAAAAACAGAGAATTAACCGGGCATATGGAAGTTATGATGATAACTGGATTGATGAACATGCAAAAATCGTCTTTATGAACGGGGACAGAGATACGGTAATTCTGGGCTGCTATTATCCCGGGACAGTTACAGGGGACCAGGTGTGTCAGATTCGGGTCAATGGAAAACGGATGCCTGATCTGGTATTTACGGATAATTATATGGTTTATGAGATCCCGTCAGCACCGTATCAGATGGTATCCCTGGAATTTTCCTGCAATTTTTATGTGGCAAACGCCCAGGAAAAGAGAGGCGAGGAAAACCTTGCAATGGTTGTGACAATTAAAGAAGAATAAGTGAGGAGAAAGTAAATGGATGGACGATTGAATATAGTCCTCTGGTTTGCGGCGGGAGCTGGCTGTATGGCGCTTCTGGCGGCAGTTTTGCATTATATCAGACGGACAGCCTATTTAAGCCCTGTTAAACGGGAGCTTAAGAAAGAAAAGCAATGGCTGCGCCGCGGGGAGTATAATGCAGCGATGGTGAAAGGGCGCCAGAATCTGGAGCTGCTTTTTAAACTGGTTGCGGAAAATAATGGGATTCATCTGGATAATACGGCACAGGCAGTAGCAAACGCAAAAAGCGGTCAGGAAAAAAGCGGCGGGCGACAGAGAAGGCAGAGAAGAAACCGGGTTCTGACACATCAGCAGTTTACCTGGTGGCTGGATGAGAACGGGTATCTGGACCGGGTGGCAAAATGGGAGATTAACGAGGTACGGCTCATTGGAAATAAGGCTGTGCATGAGAATTTTACGTCTAAGGAAGATGCATGGAACCAGTATAATTATCTGGAAGATATTTTGAAAATTGTTTCAGAGAAGTCCCCGGTTCATCTGCGAAGACAGGACCCAAAGAGGGATACTATTAAGAAGAATAAGAGGAGAAGCGGGAGCCCTGGGGAGAATCAGGGAGAAAAGAAAGGGCAGAATTCAGAAAAACAAGACAATAAAAAAACCATGGCCCAGGGAAACAAAAAGAAGGAACAAAAGGAAAAAACTTCTCAGAATACAGGGCGCAGCATGGCAGCTCAGAACGCAAAAAAGAAAGAGACGCTTAAGACCGGAGAAAGCAAGAGAAACGAGAAGAAGGAAACAAAGCAGAATGTTTCCAAAGAAAAGGATGTAAAGAAGAAGGAAGCCGGAAACGGCGGGCAGCCCGACAGAAAACAAAGGAATAAAAAGAAATCCCAAAGTCCTGCCGGCGCAGAGAATCAGACACCCGGCAGGCCGGCAGAGGCGCCCAAACCATCCGCACAGGAAACCTCCGGGACCGCCGAGAAAAAACGTCCCCGTAAACGCCGCCCGAGGCGCAGACGGCAATCCGGCCAGATAAAGCCGGTACAGGGGGCAGCGGCAGCAGTGACGGAGGCTGCAAAAGGGTAGAAAAAGCGGCCGGGATCTGCTATACTGACTGAGAATACTGTTGTTCTGGAGGGAACCGATGAAAGAGCACAAAAAATACTGTTATATGGCGCTGCCTGTCCTTGGCGTCCTGTTTTATCTGATATACATTCACAAGGCTGCAATTGACCTGGTCTATTCCGATTACATCCGCCTGATTAATTCCTATTTACCGGATGTGTGGAATCCGCAGACGTTTTTTGTTCCGGACCTTCTGACCAGAATCCCGCTTAATTATGTGAGCCGGATTATCAATGTGAAGCTTTTTGGATACAGTGTGACCTATGACCGCGTTATGGGCATTTTAAGCTTTGGTCTTTCGGCCATGTGCATTGCCTCATACAGCTATAAGAAACAGATCGGCCTGGGATGGTATGCAGCTATGATGGCTGTTATGTTCAGCCTTAATAAATGGGAGATGCTTTATAACGGCACTGGCTGGATTCATTTTTTTGCTTTTGCCTGCTTCTTCTGTCACTATCTGATTGTGGACCGGATTTATTACGAAAAATCGAAGGCAGCAAAAAACAGGCGGGAGATATGGATGTTATGTATTCTGCCGGCCCTTATCACCATCGGCGTGGCCGGTCCCTATTGCGCTATCTACACTATGACGCTGGTTTTGGCCTATCTCTTTATCCATGTCAGAAATAAAATTATAATAAGACAGGACAAAAAGAAGCTGAATGTGGATGAAAAATCAGGCGCTGTAGGAATCATGGATAAACGCCTTTCACGCCTTACAGGAAAACAGATTGCCCTTCTTCTGTGCATGACGGTCTGGCCTCTTCTGGTTTATATATGGAGCAACTCCAAAGCAGAATACGAATATGCGGGAGCCGTGCGGGAACCTTTGCTTACCAGCCTGCTTTCGGCACCGAAATTCTTTGTGAAATTTTTTCTCAAGTCCTTTGCGTCAATGGTGTTCGGGGTTGAGATGATTAACCGGCGCATGGGAGACTTTCAGGGAAAAGTCTGGTGCCTGGTGGGATTTCTGGTGATTTTGTCTTATCTGCTGGCCGTATGGATGAACTTTTACTATAAAATCGCAGAGGAAACCATTCTCCCGCTGATGCTCCTGGCAGGCGGAGGTATGAACCATATGATTGTGCTGATGAACCGGTGGATTTTTATGAATGATACCTATGGAATGAGTTCCCGTTATGCGCTCCAGTACCAGGTGGGAATCATCGGGATCTTTCTTACCTTTGCCCTTGTTGCCAGAGCAAAAAAGAAGGAAAAAAAACCTGAAAAAAAATGGGAAAAGAGAGTGCATACCCTCATGGTTGCGGTGGCTTTCGTATTTGTGGCCGGAAATGTTGCTACTACAATCGAGGAGCTGGATTTCTGCCATCACCGCAAATACAGCAATGAACTGAAGGTGCCGGTTCTTTTGAACTACGAGGATGTGACAGAGGATGAATTAAAATTTCTTCTGGAGTATCAGAATGACGGCATTAAAGAGGCGCTGACCATATTAAAAGAAAATCACTGGAACATTTTTGGTCCCAACAGCGCTTCAAGGGCATTGATGCAATAGAGAAAGGAAAGGAAATCATGAAAGTAGTAATTCTGGCAGGCGGATTCGGAACGAGAATCAGTGAACAGAGCCATTTAAAGCCGAAGCCTATGGTGGAAATCGGTGAAAAGCCGATTTTGTGGCATATTATGAAATATTATTCCCAGTTCGGCTATAATGAATTTATTATCTGTCTGGGTTATAAACAGTATGTGGTGAAAGAATTTTTTGCGGACTATTTTCTCCATACTTCGGATGTTACCTTTGATCTGTCCAACAACAGCATGAAGGTACACAACAATTATTCTGAGCCATGGAAGGTGACCCTGATTGATACAGGGCTTTATACCATGACCGGAGGCCGCGTAAAGAGGATTCGGGAGTATGTGGGGGACGAGCCATTTATGCTGACATACGGAGACGGACTTGCAAACATTGATTTAAAAGCTCTGGAGGAGTTCCATAAGTCCCATGGAAAAACTGCCACCATCACAGCTGTGAACATTGGCCAGCGGTTCGGCGTGCTGGATCTGGATGATAATGGAAAGATTAATGCTTTCCGGGAAAAAAATGACGATGACGGAAGCCTGATCAATGGCGGATATATGGTGATGAATCCGGGAGTCTTTGACTATATCGAAGGAGATACTACGGTTTTTGAGCAGGCACCTTTAAGAGGTCTGGCAAGGGACGGAGAGCTGATGGCATACCGTCACGAGGGCTTCTGGAAATGTATGGATACCCAGAGAGAGTGGCAGCAGCTTGAAGAAATGTGGCAGTCCGGCCATGCTCCATGGAAGATTTGGAAATAGAAGGGCTTCGTAAGCCTGGGAGTGAAGACATGAATTTAAAAGAGGTTTTTGAGTTTTACAGAGGGAAGAAAGTGTTCGTAACCGGTCATACGGGTTTTAAGGGCGCGTGGCTCTGCCGGATTCTGGCGAATGCGGGAGCTCAGGTGACAGGATATTCTCTGACGCCGCCCACGGACCCGGCGCTGTTTTGGATGGCGGGCCTTGAGGGAAGGATTCACTCTGAAATCGGAGATATCAGAGATCTGCCGCATCTGCGGAGTGCCGTGGAGGCATCCGGGGCGGAAATCATCCTTCATCTGGCGGCTCAGCCTATTGTGAGGGACTCTTATAAGGATCCGGTTTATACTTATGAGACGAATGTTATGGGGACGGTAAATATTCTCGAATGTGCCAGAATCTATCCCTTTGTAAAGTCATTTCTCAATGTGACCACTGACAAAGTATATGAAAATATGGAGTGGGAATATGGCTATCGGGAAACGGATCGTCTGGATGGTTATGATCCATATTCCAACAGCAAATCCTGTTCTGAGCTGGTAACCCACAGCTATAAAAAGGCATTCTTTTCAGACGGGCGCTGCGCTGTTTCTGCCTGCCGCGCCGGAAATGTGATTGGAGGCGGAGATTTTGCCAATGACAGAATCGTGCCGGACAGCGTCAGGGCTGCTATGGAGGACCGGCCCATTGTGGTGCGGAATCCCCACTCCACAAGGCCATATCAGCACGTGCTGGAGCCGTTAGGGGTGTATCTTATGGTGGCGAAAGCTCAGTACGAGGATCGTTCTTTTTCCGGCTACTATAATGTGGGACCTGATGATAAAGACTGTGTGACCACGGGGTGTCTGGTGGATATGTTCTGTGAGTCCTGGGGAAAGGGACTCACCTGGATAAGCCAGAGTGATGGAGGTCCTCATGAAGCTAATTTCCTGAAACTGGACTGTTCGAAATTAAAAAGTACCTTTGGCTGGCGCCCGCGCTGGTGCGTCAGGGAAGCGATTGATATGACCGTGGAATGGTGCAGGGCTTACGAAGCGAAAGAGGATGTGACGGCTGTCATGGACAGGCAGATCAGTGAGATGTTCCGATATTGACAAAAATTGGAGGACGGATAAAAATGTTTGAAAATAAGACAGAAGCACAGGCAAGAAAAGAAATTCTTGCCATGGTGGCCGAATATGCAGACCGGTTCCACAACCAGAAAAAGGAGTTCAAAGAGGGAGACAGAATCCCCTATGCATCCCGCGTGTATGACAAGAATGAGATGGTGAATCTGGTGGACAGCTCCCTGGAATTCTGGCTCACCTCCGGGCGGTATACGGAGGAGTTCGAGAAGAAGCTGGGAGAATATCTTCAGGTGAAATACTGTTCTCTGGTAAACTCCGGCTCATCAGCCAATCTGATCGCTTTCATGGCGCTGACTTCGCCGCTTCTCGGAGAGCGGCGCGTAAAGCGCGGCGATGAGATCATCACTGTGGCAGCGGGCTTCCCCACCACGGTGACCCCGGCTATCCAGTACGGTGCCGTTCCGGTTTTTGTGGATGTGACCATTCCTCAGTACAACATTGATGTGACCATGCTGGAACAGGCTCTTTCTGAAAAAACAAAGGCTGTGATGCTGGCACACACTCTGGGGAACCCCTTTGATCTTCAGACAGTCAGGGATTTTTGCAGAAAACATGATTTATGGCTGGTGGAAGATAACTGTGATGCCCTGGGAACGAAATATGTGATTGACGGCCAGGAAAAGTTTACAGGGACCATCGGTGATATCGGGACCTCCAGTTTCTATCCGCCGCACCATATGACCATGGGTGAGGGCGGAGCCGTATATACGGATAATCCACTTCTTAATAAGATTATCCGTTCTTTCCGTGACTGGGGACGGGACTGTGTGTGCCCATCGGGCTGCGATAATTTGTGCGGCCACAGATTTGACCGCCAGTACGGAGAGCTGCCACTGGGCTATGATCACAAATATGTGTACTCTCATTTTGGATATAATTTAAAGGCAACAGACATGCAGGCGGCTGTGGGCTGTGCACAGCTTGAGAAGTTTCCTGCTTTTGTGGAAAAAAGACGTCATAATTTTGAACGTCTGCATGCAGCACTCTCCGGCTGTGAGGATAAGTTAATTCTTCCTGAGGCGGCTCCCTCATCTGTTCCAAGCTGGTTTGGTTTTCTGATTACCTGTAAAGAGGGGGCGGACCGGAACCGGATCGTTTTGCATGTGGAGAAAAAGGGAGTTCAGACCAGAATGCTGTTTGCCGGAAACTTAACCAGGCATCCCTGTTTTGATGAAATGAGGAAGGAAAATAAAGGTTACCGCGTGGTGGGAACCCTTGAAAATACAGATCGGATTATGGCGGACACATTCTGGGTGGGCGTATATCCGGGAATGACAGATGAGAAAATTGACTACATGGCAAAAGTGATTAAAGAGGGACTGGTACTGTGAGTGAAAAAGAATCATTTGATCTGACAAGAGTCCATGAGACCAATCTTAAGATGCTTAAGGAGATCGACAGGATCTGCAGGAAATATAAAATTAAATATGCCCTGGACGCGGGAACTCTTCTGGGGGCTGTCCGCCATCAGGGCTTTATTCCCTGGGATGACGATGTGGACGTGGTGTTTACAAGGAAAAATTATGAAATGTTTGCCAGGGTGGTCAGGCGGGAGCTGCCGGAGGGCATGTCTTTTGTAGAGCCCAATGAATACCATGGCGGAAAGGCATTTTTTGACTTTGTACCCCGCATTATTTTTGAAAAGAGCCAGAAGTTTGAGGATTCCGGAAAAACGGCCTTTTATGATGAGAAAATCAGCCGCCTTTGGGTGGATTTATTTATTGTGGACGATCTGCCGGAAGGGAAGATGGCGAAAAGTTTTTCAAAGCTTATCCACTGTGTGGTGTATGGTCTGGCCCTGGGACACCGATGGAAAATCCAGTATTCTGACTATAAGGGAATTATGAAGCTGTTTGTGGGTGTCCTTTCAAATCTTGGAAAGATGGTGCCCTTCCCGGTAACCTATAAGCTCTGGAGGTGTCTTGACCGCCAAAAAGGAAGCGGAGATTCCCGTCTCTGTTTTTACAGCAACTATGCGCCGGATTATTATTACGTGGAGGTTGAAAAGGAATGGGTGAACCAGGTGAAAGAGGTTCCGTTTGAGGATACAAAGCTTTTTATTCCGGCCGGCTGGGAACCATATTTAAGGCAGGTGTATGGAGATTACATGAAGCTTCCGCCCAGGGAAAAACAGATTCCGGAGCATTCAGACATGGAGATAAAAATATATGGATAAGCTGCTTTCGGTTGTGGTGTCTGTTTATAATGAGGAACTGGCTCTGCGGGAATTTTATCTGGAAGCCGGCAGGATTTTAAATGCTCTGCCGTCTCCCTGGACCTATGAGCTTTTATTTATCAATGATGGAAGTGTGGATGGCTCTATTAAGATTCTGCGTGAGTTTGCGAAGGAGAATAAACGGGTAAAGGTCATTAATTTCTCAAGAAATTTTGGCCACGAGGCGGCTATGATCGCCGGAATTGACCATGCACGGGGAGACGGCATTATCTGTATGGATGCGGACCTTCAGCATCCGCCGGAGTGTATCTTTGGTATTCTGGAAAAATTTGATGAGGGGTATGAGGTCATCAGCATGGTACGGACCAGAAATAAAACGGCAGGGGTCATCAAAAATTTTACCTCGGCCGCCTTTTACAAGCTGATTAACCGGCTGTCTGATGTGAAGTTTGAGGCAAATGCCTCTGATTTCTTTGCCATAAGCAGGAAAGCTGCTGATGTTCTCAGGAACAATTACCGGGAGAAGGTGCGCTTCCTCAGGGGATATGTTCAGAGTGTGGGTTTTGATAAGACCATTCTTGAATACGAAGCCAGGCCCAGGTATGCAGGGGAGAGCAAGTACAGTTTAAAGAGCCTGTTCCGTTTTTCCATCAATACCATACTCTGCTTTTCAGACCTGCCCCTTAAGCTGGGAATTTATTCCGGATGCATAGTGGCATTGTTTGGTCTTCTGGTGATGGTCTATACCATTTATACCTGGGCCAAGTTCGGCGCTCCCAGCGGGTATGCTACCATTGTGGTGCTGATTTCCTTTATGTTTGCCATGCTGTTTGTCATTGTGGGAATCATAGGGGAATATATTGCGATTTTATTTTCGGAGCTGAAGGACCGCCCGATCTATATTGTAAAGGATACGGAAAATCTGGAGAACGCCAATGGGCTGTGATTTTATGTAAGGCGTGGGAAAAAGTTACATTTTCATGAATTATTTGTGATTATTTAAAAAAAGGGCTACAAAAATCCGGAGGAATCGTTTATAATACGTGAGTGTGCGAAGATGGTAACGGTTCAGAGATTATCTGAACCGTTACAGAAGCTGGCATATATATGACAGGAGGATATTGTTATGAAATTATTAAAAAGAATGGCCGTGCTTGGCTTAGTGGTACTGGCGCTTGCGGGATGTACGAAAAGCAGCCTGGATGACAGCGCAGATCCTATGGGACAGGAGGAAATGGATCCGGAAAAATTAGCGGATCTGGATGACGATGAAGAGACACTTCCCCGGGAAGAGAACTTTTTGGTATTTGACGATGAAGAGCTGGGGGAGCAGAGTCTCTATGAATGGGATCAAGTAAGAGATGATGCGGCCAGCCTGTTTTCTGATGCAGAGAGATTCCCTCAGGGCGTGAAGATGGACTTTACAGCCAACGAGGACAGCATGGCTATTACATTAAGCTGGGTGCTGAAAAACGACACCTCAGAGCAGCAGGCCATGGATTATGCGGCAACTCTGGTTCAGGAGTTCAATGATATCGTTGCCGTTCAGAGCGTGGATATGTTAAATTCCAATGATACTTCCTTCGGCGGACTTTGGAATGAGTTTTCCCTGGATCTCACAATCAGCAAAGAAGACGGAACCGTAATGTTAAAGAAGAGCTACAAAGCAGGGGATAAGATTGATCTGGAGATTCCCAAGAGCTCTGAGGAAGCCGGACCTGAAGAGGTGGAAGAAAACGTTCCGAAAAAAGTGTGATGAAAATAAAAAAAGCGGGCCAGTGTCTTTATGACGCCGGCCCTTTTTTACAATATATACAGGATTCTTTTGGCTATTTTCTGCACTGGTTTACGAAATACTGGAAGATGGGAAAGGAATCCACACAGTTTTCAGGGTTGGTAACCGGTCCTGTCATACGTTCCGGATGCCATTGAACGGACCAGATCGGGAGCGATTCGTGTTCGATGGCTTCCACAATGGTGTGGCCGCCGGCATCGGACCAGGCGGTTGCCACAAGGCCGTTTCCGAGGGCATCAAGGGCCTGGTGATGGTAGCTGTTGATTTCCATGGACTCACCAAAAAGGCCGCCCAGAATAGAATCCTTCTTTAAGGTGACAGGGTGGCAGATGCCTTTTGCATGTTCGCCGCCGAGCTGGTCGGGGATATCCTGATACAGGGTCCCGCCAAAGTATACATTTAATACCTGAATGCCGCGGCAGATCCCGAAAATCGGCTTCTTACGGTCAGCGAAGGCTTTGATTAATTTCCATTCCAGATCATCGCGCTGCGGATCTGTGATTACGAAATCATATTTCTGTTCCTGATGATAAAGTTCTGTGGCAACATCTTTGCCGCCGCTTAAAAGCAGTCCGTCTGCCAGGTCGGCGTATTCTTCCGCACAATCGTTATTTACCGCGAGGATCGGAAGGCCTCCTGCGCGTCTGATGTTTTCAGCATAATTCTGGTTTAAAGCCCAGGTGGGTGTGCCGTTGGCGGCGGCACCGGTTCCGCCGGTGAGTAAAATTAATGGTTTCATTTGAGTTCTCCTTTTCCTGTTTCAATCATTTTTATATCTGCCCACGTCCAGACCGCTGTGATAGGAATAATTCCCCAATTCCCCAAGGAATGGTTCCCAGTTTTGGTCATGAAGCGGGGTCTCACTGACCAGAAGGACGTTTAGGTGATAGTAAATTATATTGCATTTCTTTAATGTTTGTTTATAAAGATCCAGAAATGAGGCAACAGAAGCCATGCTTTTATTCCAGGGATTGGTCCAGACCTCGTGGTCCATATTAAGAGTTTTTCGGACTCCCTTCGGAGTTTCATCGGTAACCAGCTTTTTTGATGCAATGGGGTGCTTCAAAAAGATGGATTCAAAGAAGCGGATGGTATTTCGCTTGTGCCCGGCCGGGTCGGACAGGATACGGCCGCCGAAACGGATAGCGTAAATGGAACGGCATACCATTCCTTCGGTAACCTGAAAATTGTTATATTCTGTAATCGGATAGTAGGTATTATTGATACAGCGGCTTAAAAGGGAAGAGATGAACTGAATTTCCTGGCCGTTTAAGCAGATAGTAGCAGCCTGATTAAACTCGGAAGGCTTCTTATGTTTGAACTTCCTTAAAAGCAGAGCATCAATGTCGTTTTCCAGCTCCGCGTGAAGACCATGGAACCGGGAATCCTTTCCCTCTGTCTCAAACTGAATCCGTCCATAGACATAGGGATGGCAGATGGAGTCGGCAATATAGTGGCAGAGGTAGCCGGCGAAATAGGAGGCGGCCTGTTCCCGCTGCTGCCGGGAAGAAATTTTGGAAAGCTCCTCCAGATAGTTCCGAAAGAAAAGGTTTACATGGCTTTCGTGCATGTGGGAACCTACATTCCGGTAGTCACGGTGCCTGAGTATGGGAAGGTTATAGAAAAAAATATCCGGTCCCTGAAGGCCAAGCTGATAAAGCCAGCGGTATTTGGAGATCACGTGCTTTAAATAAGTATTTGGCAGGTCATTGTAGGCTTTTACACCGAACAGGTAGTGGGTTGTAAATCCTGGCAGAGGTATCAGCTCCTTTGCAATGAAATCTATAATGTCTGTCGACATTATATCATATCTCACAGGGAAATGGAATAAAACATAGAAAGAAAATATCGGGGAGCGCCATGATCTCTGTAATTCATGAATGGGTTTGGGGGCCGGGAATGCTGGCCCTTTTTCTGGCGGCGGGAGTTCTTTACAGTGTGCGGCTTAAAGGGTATGCGATCCTGGGATTTCCCAAATGGTGGAAGGCAACTGTGGGGAGCCTTTGGAAGGGAGGGAAAAAGCGAAATGGAGAAGGAATTTCCCAGTTCCAGTCTGCCTGTACTGCGCTGGCAGCCACCATTGGGACCGGCAATATTGCAGGTGTAGCGACCGCGCTTCTGGCAGGAGGCCCCGGAGCTGTTTTCTGGATGTGGGTGTCAGCGTTTCTTGGAATGGCAACAGCGTATGGGGAGACGGAGCTGGGAATCCACTACCGGAGTAAAGACAGGGAGGGAAACTGGCTTTCCGGCCCTATGATGTATCTGGAACGTGGGCTTTCGTGCAGATGGGCGGGAATCCTGTATGCAGGCTTCTGCATGATTGCGTCTTTCGGAATGGGGAGCATGGTACAGGCCAATGCCATCTCGGAGACCTTTGAGTTTGCTTTTTCTCTGCCGCCGATTCTTATTGGAACCGGTCTTACTGTCCTGGCCGGGCGGATTATTCTGGGAGGAGTGGGGACCATTGCGAAAACAGCAGAAAAAATGGTGCCACTGTCTGCAGGAATCTATATGGCCGCGTCCCTGGCGGTGATTGCTGTGTTTCGGGAGCAGGTTTTGGCAGCTTTTTCCATGATTTTTAAGGATGCTTTTTCCTTTACAAGCGTCTCCGGGGGCATTGCAGGTTTCGGAGTCAGTAAATGTGTGAGGTTTGGAATCGCCAGGGGGGTATTTTCCAATGAAGCAGGCCTTGGCAGTATGGCCATACTAAACGGGGGAGCGGCTCAGGCCGAAAAAGGCATCCAGGGGCAGTGGGCCATGTTTGAGGTGTTTTTTGACACCATTGTGAGCTGCACTCTGACGGCGGTGGTGATTCTTTGCGTCATGGGAGAGGAGATTTTTTCTTTTTCCGGGAACGGAGCAGAGCTTACAAGCCTGTGCTTTACGAAGGGCCTGGGGCATTTGGGCGGATATACGGTATCCATATGTGTGGCACTTTTTGCCTTTGCCACGATCATCGCATGGTATTATATGGGAAAACAGGCCGTTACGTACTTGAGAGAGGCCACTGGAATTGATATGTCCGTTCTTTATATGGCCGGATACCTGACAGCTGTATTCTTAGGATGTCTGGGGCCTATGGAAAAGGTGTGGGAGGTATCAGACATTTTTAATGGGCTGATGGCGCTTCCTAATCTGGCCGCATTGGTTATTCTCGTCAGAAAGGTGGAACGCCCATGAAAAAAGCACCCCGCCGGGTGCTCTTTTCAACAAAATAATTATTTGAAAAAGGGAGGAGAGCTGATAAATACTTATCAGCCCGAGTATTATGAAAAAAATCTTATAAGCAGCATCGCATCGGATGTTTCTCTGTTTATGGTTATATAATAAAAGGTAAAGATGAAGAAATCATGTGGATTGTGTAAAAGAATTTTGAAAAGACTTTGAACAAATTATGAACTGCCGACCAGAAGACGGATGGAAACATCCTCTGGGATTCTTAAAATTTTAGTTAAGAAAACGTAAGGGAAAAGTATGTGGGAAGAAAGGATTCTTTGTTACAATGGCATTAACAAAAATTGGCAATTGAGTTTGAGGAGGATAACAGGATGAAAAAAAGAGTTAGCTTTATAGCGCTTGGATGTATTGTAGCGGGGAGCCTGATTCTGTCGGGCTGTTCAACAGGAACTGCTTCCACATCCATACCGGATGTGATACAGGTAAAAAATGTGGCTGATGAGCCTAAAGTTTCTCTCAGTGCTTCGGAAACCGTGGAGGTGGTTCCGGATATGGCGGAAATTACATATGGAATCACCACGGAAAATGCAGACGCCGTGCGGTGCCAGCAGGAGAATACGGAAAACTTAAACCGGCTTCTGGAATATTTAAAGGCTCAGGGATTTGAGGATAAGTCCATCCGGACATCGGGCTTTTCCTTAGATCCGAGATATGACTGGAGCGGAAATAAACAGACGCTGATCGGTTACGAGATGCGGACCCAGGTGACTGTGACAGATATTCCCATGGATCAGGTGGGCGCCATGCTGACCAAAGGGGTAGAGTCCGGAGCCAATGAAATTTATTCGGTTTCCTATTTCTCCAGTCAGTATGATGAAGCTTATGGTGAAGCCCTTACAAAGGCGATGGAATCGGCAAGAGGGAAGGCTGAGGCCCTGACGGCTGCCAGCGGAAAGAAGCTGGGGGACGTGATCAATATTGAAGAATACAATAATAACCAGTATGGAAGATATGTTTCAGCAGAGATGGGAAATTTCAGAAAAATGGCCGCAACAGAGGACGCAGCCGCAGGTATGGATATGGGTGTGATGCCCGGAGAGCTGCAGGTAACAGCTACCATCAATGTGGAATTTGCACTGGTTTCTGCGGAATAACGGATGTTTTCGGGGTATCTGACGGTTGCGAATAAAGGGGTGGACATCTCCTGACGGGTCCTGTATAATTGAGGATAGAAAAGCAAAGGAGATCCTTGAAATGAAAAATCCAGTTATTACGATTGAGATGGAAAGCGGAGATTTGATAAAGGCGGAACTTTATCCGGAGGTGGCGCCAAACACGGTCAACAACTTTTTAAGCCTGGTAAACAGCGGGTTTTATAACGGATTAATTTTTCACCGCGTGATTAAGGGCTTTATGATCCAGGGAGGCTGCCCGGATGGAAACGGTATGGGTGGTCCGGGTTATTGTATTAAGGGTGAATTTTCCCACAATGGGTTCCAAAACGACCTGGCACATACCCCCGGGGTTCTTTCCATGGCCCGTGCCATGAGTCCCAATTCCGCCGGTTCCCAGTTTTTTATCATGCATGAATCTGCACCGTATTTAAACGGAGAATATGCGGCTTTCGGACAGGTCATTGAGGGCATGGATGTGGTAAATAAAATTGCTGAGGTCCGCACCGATTACAGCGACCGTCCGATGAAGGAACAGAAAATGAAAACCATTACAGCGGAGACCTTCGGGGAAGTGTATCCGGAGCCGGAGAAATGTTAAGAATTCCGGGCCGGGAATCGAAGACGGGAGAAGCGTATGAAGGAAACCAGAATGGTTTATGTAAATAACAGAAAAGTCCCCATATTGATTTCGGATGAAAAAGAGGCTCTTCTGGCTGCGAAAGCGGCCGGAGGGGCCGTTGTAGGTTTATGGAGGCCCGGAATGAATATGGGGGAGCTTCCCGGAGCCCGATACGCAGTGGAGGATCCAAAAGACCTGACACAAGAATATCTGGAACGGGTGGCAAGACGTCATCTTGGGCTTCCCTGGATAATTTGTGAGACCAGGCACCTTCTGATACGGGAGCTGTTCGGGGATGATTTTGACGAGCTTTGGGGACACAGGATCGGCCGGGGATTTGAGACTGTGGAAGAGCTTTATGCTTACACAAAGAACCAGTATACTTTTTATGAGTTTGGATTCTGGGCTGTGGTGGAAAAGAAAACGGGGGCCCTGGCCGGGGTGGCCGGATTTTCGGTTCCAGGTGAAGACGGAAGCGAAGATTCTTTAATAGAAACACTTTTTCTGCCGGCAGGGGAAGAAAACCAGGGGGAAACAGAAACTCTGGAGCTGGGATATCATATTTTTCCCGATTTCAGAAGAAAGGGATATGGAAGGGAAAGCTGCGAAGCGATTTTACAGTATGGGAGGGAAAATTTGCTTGCCGGGGATTTCCTGGTGCGGATCCAGAGAGGAAATGAGGCATCGAAAAGGCTTGCGAAGGGCTTGGGTTTCCGTAGTTAGTTTTTTTGCAACAGGTTACGGAGCGGGAGTTGGCTGTTACATTTTTTTGCGGAAAGTGCTTGTCAAATGCTATCTTTATCCGGTATACTGGTTATTGTATACAAGAAAACATGGTGTATATGCAGGAAACAAAAAGATACAGGCGGGTGGAGAATATGACAGACCATTTAGAGCTGAAGGCATATGGAAAAATCAATCTTGGGCTGGATGTGGTGAGAAAGAGAGAGGACGGCTATCATGAGGTCCGTATGATTATGCAGACCGTGAGCCTGTATGATAAAATAGTGATGGATAAAAGCGGCAGACAGGGAATCCGGACAGAAACCAGTCTGCCATATGTGCCGGATGGAGAAGGAAATCTGGCTTACCGGGCAGCAAAGCTTTTGCTGGATGAATTTCAGATTACTGAGGGAGTGGAAATAAGGATTAAAAAATGTATTCCGGTAGCCGCAGGAATGGCCGGCGGAAGTACAGATGCCGCCGCTGTTCTGGTGGGCATAAACCGGATGTTTGATCTGGGGCTCACAAGACGTGAGCTGATGGCCAGAGGATTAAAACTGGGGGCCGATGTGCCCTACTGTATCCTCCGGGGAACGGCTCTTTCCGAGGGGATCGGTGAAGTGCTCACAGAACTTCCTGCGGCCCCCCGGTGTCATGTGGTTCTGGCTAAACCACAGGTTTCTGTGTCCACGAAGGCAGTCTATGGGAAACTTAAGGTGGCAGAGCTTAAGAAAGAGGAGCATCCGGATATTGACGGTATGGTAAAGGCCATCCAAAAAAGAGACCTGGACGGTGTGACAGCCCGTCTGGGAAATGTACTGGAAACCATAACAATTCCGGAGCACCCGGAAATCGGAACAATAAAGAAAATTTTGCTGGACCACGGTGCCGGGGGGGCGCTGATGAGCGGAAGCGGTCCCACAGTATTTGGAATTTTTAAGTCCCGGGAGGCTGCAGAGGAAGCCTGTGGATATCTTAAGGAGGCAGAAAACGGACGGTTGACTCGTCAGGTCTATTTGACCAGCTTTTTTAACAGAAAATCAGCCAGATAGAAGGAGAAGACCAATGACAAGCAATTTTCAAGTGAATATGGATGAATATCTGCCTCTCAGGGATGTGGTCTTTAAAACGTTGCGGCAGGCGATTTTAAAGGGAGAGCTGGAGCCCGGGGAGCGGCTCATGGAAATCCAGCTTGCCGAACGGCTGGGTGTCAGCCGCACGCCGATTCGCGAAGCCATAAGAAAACTGGAGCTGGAGGGCCTGGTGCTTATGATTCCCAGAAAGGGTGCAGAGGTTGCAAAGATTTCTGAAAATAACTTAAGGGATGTACTGGAAGTGCGCCGTTCTCTGGAAGAGCTGGCCATTGATCTGGCCTGTCAGAGAATGACACAGGAGGAGCTTCTGGAGCTTACAAAAACCGAAGAGCTTTTTTCTCAGGCCATCAGGGAAGGGGATGCCATGCGGATTGCCCAGACGGATGAACGTTACCATGAAATTATATACAACAGTACAAAAAATGAAAAACTGGTGCAGATTTTAAATAATCTCCGGGAGCAGATGTACCGCTACCGTCTGGAATACATTAAGGATGAGGATAAGCGTCAGATTCTCCTGGTAGAGCATGACCAGATCATTAAGGCCCTGGCCCTCAGACATGTTCATGAGGCCAAAATCGCCATACGGGAGCATATTGACAATCAGGAAATTACAATCCTTAAAAATCTGAAGGAGCAGGAAAATGACGTTCAAAGAAAAATATCTGGCCGGAGAGGTTCCGTTTGAGGAAATAGACGATTATATCGAAGTCTGGAATAATAGTAGTGATACATGTACACTGGCGCAGTTTCTGGGACTCAATGCAGACGAGGAAGATATCTGGATTGATGACAGCGATGAGGCGCTTAAGGAAATGCTGGATAAAGAAAGGAGAATGGGAAAATGATAACTGTAACGCTGGGAAGAACCGGAATCACAGTCAACAAGAACGGATTTGGAGCGCTGCCGATTCAGAGAATCACAAAGGATGAGGCGGCAAGGCTTCTGAGAAAAGCCTATGACGGAGGTATTACACTGTTTGATACGGCCAGGGCATATTCTGACAGTGAGGAGAAGATCGGATATGCCATGAGCGATATTCGAAACCATATTTATATTACCACCAAGACAGCGGCTCAGAATGCTGATGCTTTCTGGAAGGATCTGGAAACCAGCCTGACACTGTTAAAAACAGATCATGTGGATGTGTACCAGTTTCATAACCCGTCCTTTTGTCCGAAGCCGGGGGATGAGAGCGGCCTTTACGATGCGGCGTTAAAGGCCAGAGAACAGGGAAAAATCCGCTTTATCGGAATCACCAACCACCGCCTTTCTGTGGCCAATGAGGCAGTGGAAAGCGGGCTCTATGATACGCTTCAGTTCCCCTTCTGCTATCTGTGCAGCGACAAGGATGTTGAGCTGGTTGAGGCCTGTAAGAAGAGCAATGTGGGATTTATTGCCATGAAAGCTTTATCCGGGGGCCTGATTACCAATTCCGCGGCGGCTTATGCCTTTGAGGCTCAGTATGAGAATGTACTCCCCATATGGGGCGTTCAAAGGGAACATGAGCTGGATGAATTTTTAAGCTACATAACAAATCCTCCGGCAATGACGGAGGAAATCAGAACTCTTATTGAGTCGGACAGAAAACAGCTCTATGGCAGTTTCTGCCGCGGCTGTGGGTACTGCATGCCATGTCCGGCGGGAATCGAAATTAACAACTGTGCGAGAATGTCCCTGCTTCTTCGCCGCTCTCCGTCTGCCGGACATTTATCTGAGGCCGGACAGGCGAAGATGATGAAGATTAAGGACTGCCTTCACTGCAATGCATGCATGAGCAAATGCCCTTACGGGCTTAATACACCGGAGCTTCTTCTGAGAAACTTGAAGGATTATGAAGAGGTTCTTGCAGGAAAGGTTATGACACCAACAAATTTTTAAACAGGAGGAAACCAACATGATCATTATGGTAGGAAATCACATCTGCAAAGACTGTGTGGCTGCAATGGAAGTGATTAACAGGGAGCATCTTCCCATTGAATTTCATGATATGGAAAAGGCTCTGGATTATGTGAAGGAATTTTTAAGCATTCGTGAGGGAAATCCGGATCTGTTTGAGGAGTGCAGAAAGGAAAATCAGATCGGAATTCCGGTGTTTGTTCTGGATGACGGCAAGGTGACAAAGAACTGTGAGGAGGCCTTTGAGGCAGCGAGGAAGAAAAAGAAACCGGCTGTGACCATGATGGGAACCTATCTCTGTAAGGCCTGCCGCGCCAAATTAGAAATTATCCGGGAAGAGGGACTTCCGGTGGAATTCCATGATATCGTTGAGAATCTGGACGATATGCGGGCATATCTTAAAATCAGGGAGGGAAATCCGCAGATTTATGATAAAATCCGTGAGGAGGGCCGTGTTGGAATTCCGGTATTTGTCCTTCCGGACGGAACCATTACCGCAGATTCTGCCGAGGCTCTGGAAGCAGCAAGAAAGCTTAAATAAAAACATCCGGAAGGGATATGGGCCCTGCGCTTGAAACGCAGGGTCTTTTGTTTTTCATTTCTTTCCAAAAAATTTCTAAATTCTTAAATCTGTATAAATTTCCCCATAGATATTGACAGGGTGACAGTGTGTCACTATAATAATGACGAGTTGTCACTTATAGTATTAAGCAGAGGAAAAGAGGAGATGGAATGCCGACAGAACGGTTCAAACGATTGCCCGGGGAAAAGGTGGAAGCTATACGTATGGCAGCCATTCGGGAATTTATGCGGGTGTCTCCTGATGAAGCGTCCATAAACCGGATTATCCGGGACGCGGAAATATCCCGCGGCAGTTTTTATACATATTTTGAAGATAAGATGGAGCTGTTGAAATGGATTATTGGCGACAGAATCCGTGAACACTGGTTATCGTACCTGACACATATGGAGGAAGTGAACGGGGATATCTGGAATACACTGGAATGGGTGTTCCGGTACACCATGGAGCGAACCTTAAATGATGGTTTCATGGATATCATAGGAAATTTGGTGGAGAGCAGCGGTTTCCACAAATTTTTAAAGAAAGGGATTAACGGGGAAACCGCGGCCAATAAAGATACGATGAATTATATGGAAGAACTGTATCAGAGTCTGGACAGAAAACGGTTCCCAATAGAACGGCAGATGTTTTATGATTTGATAGAGACCCATTCGATGATTTTTATGATGGCATTAAGGAGGTTTCATATTGACAAGATGCCGTTGGACCAGGTGGAAGAATATTATATACGTCACATAAGGATGCTGCGCTACGGGGTCTGTCCGGCAGCAGAACATGAAAACCAGGAAAGGCAGAAGGAGAAGAAAGAAGTATGAACAAATTAGGAAAATTCGCAGTTGGAATTCTCGCCATAGGCGCCCTTGGCACGGTGGTATTCATGAGAATCAATAAGAAAGAAGAGCCTATGGAGGCTGTGCCGAACCCGACGGTTCAGGTGGAGAATCCCCGCACGGATACCATCGTTCTTACCACAGATTTAACAGGCACTGTGGAGCCGTCAGATGTGGTTTACGTGATCTCTCAGGGAACCGGGGAGGTTCTGGAGGTCTTTGTAAAGCAGGGGGATACTGTGGAGAAGGATCAGAAATTGTTCCGGATTGACAATAAGCAGCTGGAGGCAGCTAAAATTCAGATGAATACGGCAAAGGTATCCCTGGATGACGCCCAGACGAATTTAAACCGGATGAAAGTTCTTTATGAGAGCGGGGACATTTCCGCCCAGTCCTATGAACAGGTGGTAAACGGCGTGTCCATGGCAAGGCTTCAGTATGATGCCGCCAAATTAAACTATGATATACAGGCAGAAAACAGTGTGGTAACGGCGCCCATAAGCGGCCTTCTGGAAAGCTTCGATGTGGAGGTTCACGATATGATGGGAAGCGGCAGCATGGCGGCCATTATTTCCGGAGGGGGCAGCAAGTCCATCTCCTTTGCTGTCAGTGAACGGGTGATGAAAGGACTTCACACCGGGGATCCGCTGACTGTGGAAAAGAACGGAACGGAATATACGGGAACCATTACCGAAATCGGATCCATGGTGGACCAGCAGAGCGGGCTTTTTAAGGTAAAAGCATCCTTAGAAGGGGCGGATGCCCTGGCGACCGGAACTATGGTAAAGCTTTATGTGGAATCCCAGAAGGCGGAAAATGTCATGACGGTTCCCGCCGACTGTGTGTCATACAGCAATGGGGACGCCTATGTGTTTACATATGATGCCGGGGCGGGTGTCGCCCATAAAATACGGATTGAGAACGGCCTGATCAGCTCAGAGGTCATGGAGGTAAAAGCTGGTTTGAGCTTTGATGATCAGGTAATCACAACATGGTCCAATGAGCTTTATGAAGGTGCGCCGGTGAATCTGGCGGGAGCAGAAGCAGGCAGCGAAGTTGATACGACAGCGGAAGAAACCACTGCGAACCAGTAAGGAGGCACATTCATGGGTTTAACAAAAAAGGTTCTGCAAAGGCCGGTCACAACGGTTTTAGTTGTGCTGTGCCTGATTGTTTTCGGCCTGTCTTCGGTATTTTCCTCAAGGCTTGAACTGACACCGGAGATGGAAATGCCGATGCTTGTTGTAAATGCAATTTATCCGGGAGCCAGTCCCGATGATGTGGAAGAGCTGGTGACGAAGCTTATCGAGGATGAAGTGGGAACCCTGTCCGGTGTGGACAGCGTGACCAGCATGTCCGCGGAAAATTATGCCATTGTTCTCATGCAATATGATTATGGACAGGATATGGATAAGGCCTATGACGACTTGAAGAAGAAGCTGGACGGCCTTGCCAATGACTTTCCGTCGGATGTGCAGACACCCACCATCATTGAGATGGACATTAACGACACTCCGTCCATGGTCCTGGCTGTCAATAACGACCAGGCTGATAATCTGTATGATTATGTGAATGACACTGTGGTTCCGGAGCTGGAAAAGCTGACCTCCGTGGCAAGCGTGGATGTGAGCGGCGGCCAGGAGGCGTACATTAAGGTGGAGCTGATTCCGGAAAAATTATCCCAGTACCACCTGAATATGAATTCCATAGCAGGCGTTGTAGGTTCCGCGGACTTTTCCATGCCGGTGGGAAGTACTATTGTGGGCGGAAAAGAGCTGTCTGTTACTTCCGGCGTGGATTTTGATACAGTGGAGCTTTTAAAGAAGATCCCCATTACTCTGGGAAACGGCAATATCATCTATCTGGAGGATGTGGCCAATGTATATAATACCCTGGAGAAGAAAGACAGCATCGGACGGTATAACGGAAAGGATACCATGGCGCTTTCCATCAAGAAAAACCAGGACAGCAGTGATGTGGAGGTCAGCAGGGATGTCACAAAGGTGCTGGACGGTTTAAAGACCAGGGATACGAATCTGGAAGTGGTGGTGGTAAATGATTACAGTGACACCATATCCAGCTCCTTAAGGAGCGTGTTCCAGACCATGATTATGGCAGTGGTTGTGGCCATGCTTATTATCTGGCTGTTTTTTGGAGATATTAAGGCATCGCTGATTGTGGGAACCTCCATTCCCGTCTCTATTCTGGCAGCGCTGATTCTGATGAAAGCCATGGGATTTTCCTTGAATGTGGTTACCATGTCAAGCCTGGTTCTGGGCGTTGGCATGATGGTGGATAACTCCATTGTGGTTTTGGAAAGCTGCTTCAGAAAAGGAGAGGGCGGCGGATTTGTAGAAACGAGGAACGCGGCTGTGGAGGGGACCAAAACGGTTCTGGAATCCATTATAGGCGGTACGACGACTACCTGCGTGGTATTCCTTCCGCTTGCAATGATTAAGGGCATGAGCGGACAGATGTTTAAGCCTCTGGGCTTTACGATTGTTTTCTGTATGGCAGCATCCCTGATTTCAGCCATTACGCTGGTTCCGCTGTGCTATGTATACTACCATCCCATCGAAAAAACGGAGACTCCCGCGTCAAGGCTTCTTGCAGCCGTACAGAACGGCTACCGGGGAATGATCAGGAAGTTCTTAAAAAGAAAAGCTCTTGTTATGATTACGTCGGTCGTGCTGCTGGTGTTGTCCTTTATGATGGCGGCCGAACTCAGGATGGAACTTATGGTGGCCGATGACCCCGGTATCATTGCCATAAGCATTGAGACCCAGCCGGGTCTTACTACCGATAAGGTGGATGAAATTCTTACAAAGGTGGAGAGTTTTGTAACCCAGGACGAAGATCTGGAATCCTATATGCTTTCCTACGGAAGCAGCGGACTTTCCATGAGCTTAGGGAACGGAGCGACTTTGACGGCTTATCTTAAGGATGATAAGTCCAGGGAAACGGATGAAGTGTTAAAGGCATGGAAGCGGGAGCTTCAGGGGTGGCCGGACTGCGCTATTTCCCTGGAAAAGCAGAGCTCCATGGGAGCGACCATGTCCATGGGTGCCGAAGATGAGGCCAGTTATATTCTGGTCAGCACTCAGTATGAGGAACTGAAGGCAGTGTCTGATGCCGTTGTGGAGGAGCTCCAGGCACGCCCGGAAATTACCCGCGTCCATTCGTCTCTGGAAAATGACGCGCCTCTGGTTAAGATTTCCGTGGATCCGGTAAAGGCGTCGGCAGAGGGACTTTCCCCGGTTCAGGTGGCCTCCCAGGTGTACACTATGTTAAGCGGCGTAGAGGCTACCACCTTAAACGTTGACGGAACTGATGTGAGCGTCATGGTGGAATTTGCAGAAGATGCTTATGATACCATTGATAAGATGCAGGGAATTGTCCTTCCCACGGCCACAGGAAGCTCTGTTGCCCTCATGGATATTGCGGATATCGGATTCAAGGACAGTCCTCAGAGTATCATAAAGAGCGACAAACAATACCAGGTTACCATAAGCGGGCAGCTTACGGACATGGCGGACAGCAATACAGAGGGTATGCTCCAGAAGGAGGTTGTGGATAAGTATCTGGATGCCGCCGTATCGCTTCAGGAAAACACGATGGATGAAATGATGAATGAAGAGTTTTCCAGCCTGGGAACAGCCATCGCAACAGCTGTGTTTTTGGTATTTGTAGTGATGGCGGCCCAGTTTGAGTCACCCAAGTTCTCTCTGATGGTTATGACTACGATTCCGTTCGCCCTGATTGGTTCCTTCGGACTTCTCTGGCTGGCAGACAGCCCCATCAGCATGGTAAGTCTTCTGGGCTTTTTGATGCTGGTGGGAACCGTTGTAAATAATGGTATCCTCTATGTGGATACAGCCAATCAGTACCGGAATGAGATGGATATTGATACGGCCCTTATTGAGGCCGGAGCCACCAGACTTCGTCCGATGCTAATGACCACGCTGACCACAGTCGTGGCCATGATCCCCATGGCCTGTGCATATGGTGATTCCGGCGAGATGATGCAGGGCCTGGCGCTGGTTGACGTGGGAGGCTTGATTGCATCCACAGTTCTTGCTCTTCTCATGCTGCCGGTTTATTATAAGGTGATGAACGGCAGGAGGAAAGCGGAGCCGGATTACGATTGACGGCCTGTGAACTGTAACACAGAATCGACAGAAATCGTAAGAGAATTGTTATTGTCTTTAAAAGCTGCAGATAGTATCCTTATAAATGGAGGAAAAGCCAATGAGACAGTTAAAAAAATGGAAAAGAACAGGAATCCTGTTTCTTTCGGCAGCCATGGTGGCAGGAAATGTCCCCTGGCTTTCCGAAAACGGGCTTCTTACAGCGCGGGCGGCCGGGAAGGCCTCCCCTGTGACGGAATATGATGAGGAAACGCTTGATAAGTTCAGAGATAATGTGCTGGAATACTGGGAAATCCCCGGGCTGATCGAGCAGTACAACACCACATTCCGGAATCAGCTGGAGCAGTACTATTATAATCCGGGAAGCTCCACCGGACTTACCAGACAGCAGCTTCTGGATTTGGCGGAGGAACTTCGGAATGAGGCAAAGATCCTGGAGGATACCGCAGAAGAGGACAAAAGTGAGCTGAACAGGCGGCAGTACGAGGATTACCGGAGCAATATCCGGGTGTTAAAGGCAAGGGCCAAAGATCTGGAGGATGCCGCCGAAGGAAAATCCGCAGCCGGCACTTCTGCAATCCGCGCTCTGCGTATCACCAGGGATAAGAAAACGAAGGAAGCCAGGGCTCTGATGCGGGATTATGAGACTCTGGAGGCCCAGAGTGAAATTGCTCATAAAAATCTGGAGATTGCAGAGCTCTCCTATGGGACAGCGAAACGCCAGATGGAGCTGGGACTTTACTCGGCAGAAGATGTGCTGAGTGCTGAGGAGGCGTTAAACGCCGCCAGGGCGAAGAACGCTTCCGCCAAAACCGCTTATGTGAGCGGGAAACAGGAACTGATTAAGATGTTAGGCTGGAATTATGACGGCGATCCGGAGATCAGGAAAATCCCGGAACCGGATCTAGAGGCCATTGCCGGATATGATCCCTTAAAAGATGAGGCGAAAGCCATAGAAAATAACATCACATTGTTTGAAACCAGGATGAACAGTTCCAAAAGCCAGGGCGGTGCCAATAAAAAGGCGAGAAATATTCAGGAACAGGAAAATTCTGTCCGCAGCAGTCTGGACCTTTTATACCGGGATGTGATGCAGAAAAAGGCGTCCTATGAGGCAGCGGTACTTCAGTACACGGCGGCCCAGGCAGATAAGGCAGCGGCAGACAGAAAATACAATCTGGGAATGCTGAGCGTTCAGCAGTATCTGACGGCAGAAAATACCTGGCTTACGGAGGAAGCCGCCTTTGAGTCGGCAGGGCTTTCCCTGATGGCAGCCATGGAAGAATATGAGTGGGCAGTGAAGGGACTTTTAGAGCTTTCCACCGATTCGTCAGGATCATAAGGACAGGAGGAAAAGACAATGAAAAAATTAATGAAGCGGGTGGTCCCGGCAGCTCTGGCACTTTCCCTGACAGCGGCTCCTGTTATGGCCTATGCTGATGATTTTATTCCGGGACCGGGACAGAGGTATGACGATGCCACCCTGGAAACCCTTAAGGATAACGTGCTTGAATACGATGAGATCGAGATGCTCGTTGACGAGTACAATGCCACTCTGAAAAACCTCAGGGAGACTTATTCTGATACACGTGACAGCTATAAAGATGCTGTAAAACTGAAAAGCCAGATCCATTCCTCGGCCGGAGCCATATCCGAGGCGGCCAGCGAAATGAGCAGTATGGCTTCCATGTTCAAAGATTCCCTGGGCTATCAGAGCATGCTGACTCCGGGGGCCTATGCGGAAATGCTGTATGCTTCCGAGATGATGAATGTGCAGTCGGAACAGGTCCTTTTACAGGCGGATACGGTCACTGTTGTGACGCCGGAAATGTTAAAGCTCAGGATGATCGACGGTACCCGTGCCATGCTGATTTCCGGCGCTCAGAGTGCGGTGATTGGATATGAGCAGCTTCTTCTGGGGAAGGAGACCCTTACAGAGACCATTGAGCTTTTAAAGGAAGTTTATAAGTCCACAGAAGCACAGGCATCTCTGGGGATGACAACCAGTACGGCGGTTCTTACGGCAAGACAGAATCTGGAATCTGCCGAGGCCAGTATGATCGATCTGGATGCCAAAGAGGTGCAGATCCGTTCCTCTCTCTGCAAAATGTTAGGGTGGGAATATGATGCCTCTCCGGAAATCCGGAAGGCGCCGGACGCAGATCTGAGTCGCATTGACAGGATGAATCCGGAAAATGACAAGCAGACTGCGATTGCCAATAACTTTACCCTCAGATATAATCAGCTGAACCTTGAGGCGCTCACTGATGGTTCTGTGGACAGAGAAAACATGGAACGGACCATCAGAGAGCAGACAGCGGAAATCTCCGCTTCTCTGGTGAATCTTTATAATGACGTGATTCAGAAGCGCAACGAATATCAGACATCTGTCGCGGCTTTTGAGCTGGAAAAGACCAAGATGGAAGCGGCTGAGAGAAAGCTGGCTGTGGGAAGTATCGGAAGACTGGAATACCTCCAGCAGGAAAATGCGTATAAAACAAAAGAGATTGCAGTGAGAACGGCAGAACTTAATCTGTTCCAGGCCATGGAAACCTATGACTGGGCACTGAAAGGAAACTTGAGTCTTTCCTGATATTTTCAGCGAAGCACCCCCGCAGGCAAAGCAGAAGCTGCGGGGGTGCTTCGTTTTATTTCATTTTCAGCCAGTCAGCCAGTTTAAAACGGATTTTCACAGGCCGGGCGTTCAAAAGCGCCTGGAAATCGTCTTCAGACAAAAGGGCAGAAAGCTGGTTTTTGGAGCTTTCAGGGACAATGGCATAGGTGCTGTCCAGATAGCAGAGGGAAGGATATAGAACACACCAGAAGTTTTTCCCCTTCCCCTGACCAATGAGGACACGGACCGCATCGTATGTTCCGGCCGGGAAAGTCATGTCCCCGTAGGTTTTCTCAGGAAACAGGCATTGTTCCAGCTCAACGCGTACCTTGTAATCAAAGCCCTGTTCTTTTATATAATATTCTGCGGCAGTTTCCAGAGCTGATTTGTGAACCGTGATGTAGTGGCATATGGCTTCTTTGGAGGCCGCCTCCTCTGTCTCCAGCCCTGTTTGCAGCTTGTCCAGAATAAAATCTTTTACTTCTAATTTCAGTGTCTGATCCGCGGCAGAATCACTGTTTGCCAGCACATGGAACCGGAGGATTTCCGGAGCGATTCTGGAAGCCAGGGCTTCTTCCTTCCTTCTGAGGCCGGACATGGCCAGCAGAAATATGAGAAGTCCCAGGGTCAGGGACAGGCAGAATTGATATTTCTTTTTCATGGAATCCCCTTCTTTTTTATAATAATTGCTATTTGTAATTATTGCCAGTTGTGCTATAATCTAAACGATTACCATTTGACTAATTAAGGAGAGATAAAAATCATGAGCAGAAAAAATGTGGTGGCACTGTTCGGCGGACAGTCCTCGGAGCATGTGGTTTCCTGTATGTCCGTTCAGAATGTGGTTGCCAATATTGATAAAGAAGTTTACAATGTGATTCTTGTGGGAATCACAGAAGATGGACACTGGTTAAAGGTCAATTCCATGGAGGAGATTAAGAATGATACCTGGAGGGACAGCAAAGAAGCGGCTGTACTTTCTCCGGATGCCACAGACAAGGCTCTTTTGGTGATGAAGGGGGCTCAGGTAGAAAAAATTCATGTGGATGTGGTGTTCCCGGTGCTTCATGGGCTCTATGGCGAGGATGGAACGGTTCAGGGTCTTCTGGAGCTGGCAAGGATCCCTTATGTGGGATGCGGCGTTCTGTCTTCTGCCGTATCCATGGATAAACTGACCACGAAAATTCTCGTGGACCATCTGGGAATCCGGCAGGCGGCGTATGTTCCGGTTATGAAGGAGGAACTGTGCGAGCTGGACCAGGTGGTTTCCAGGGTGGAAAAGGCGCTGCCCTACCCGGTATTTATTAAACCCTCCAACGCAGGCTCCTCCAGAGGAGTGTCCAGAGCTGATGAACGGGAAGGACTAAAGGCAGGACTTTTGGAAGCGGCACGCCATGACCGCCGGATTCTGGTGGAAGAAGCCATTAGGGGCCATGAGGTGGAGTGCGCTGTCTTTGGAGGCGGTAAGGAGGAGCCAGAGGCTTCCGGAGTGGGAGAGATTCTGGCCGCCGCGGAATTTTATGATTTTGATGCGAAATATTATAGTGAGGCCTCCAAAACGGTTGTGGATCCGAATCTTCCGGGAAATTCCGCTGAGATCATCCGAAAAGAAGCAGTGGAGATCTTTAAGGCTGTGGATGGATATGGGCTTTCCCGTGTGGACTTCTTCGTCACGGAGGACGGAGAGGTGGTTTTTAATGAAATTAACACTATGCCCGGCTTTACCTCCATCAGCATGTATCCCATACTCTGGGCGGCAAGAGGAAAAAAACGTCTGATTAATGACCTCATCGCCCATGCAGAAAGAAGATATGAAAGGTAACGGAGTATGGATAAAAATGCACCAATCGGAGTATTTGACTCCGGTGTGGGCGGCTTAACGGTTGCCCGGGAAATTATGCGCCAGCTTCCTGAGGAGCGGCTGATTTATTTTGGAGATACAGCCAGGCTCCCTTATGGGAATAAGTCGAAAAAAACCATCATCCGCTATTCAGAGCAGATCATCCGTTTCCTGCGGACCAAAGAAGTAAAGGCTATCGTGGTGGCCTGTAACACGGCTTCCTCCTATGCACTGGATGAGGTGAGAAAAATCGTGGATGTGCCTATTATCGGCGTCATCAATGCCGGAGCCAGGGCCGCCGTGTCGGCAACAAAAAATGGGAAAATCGGAGTGATTGGAACCGAGGGTACCATAAACAGCGGCACTTACGCAGAGGTTTTAAAAGAAATGAGGCCGGGGGTGGAGGTTTTTGGAAAGGCCTGTCCGCTGTTTGTTCCTCTGGTGGAGGAGGGACTTTTGCATGATACGGTTACTGATGAAATTGCGTCCCGGTATCTTTCTGTGTTAAAGGAAAAGTACATTGACACATTGGTTCTTGGCTGTACCCATTATCCTCTTTTGCGGTCCACAGTTGCAAGAACCATGGGGGATGATGTAACGCTGATTAATCCGGCCTATGAAACCGCCGTTCAGCTGAAAACTCTTCTTAAGTCCATGGAGATGAACTGTGACGGAGAAAGAGAGACCATGCCGGGAGAAAAGTATCAGTTTTTTGTCAGTGATATGGCGGAGAAGTTCTGCGCTTTTGCCACTTCCATTCTGCCGGATGAAGTGAAGGAAACCATACAGATTGATATAGAAACCTATTAACAAGTGATGATAAAGGAGCCAGAAGAATGACAAAAGAGGTTCTCGTGAGCGTCAAGGGAACGCAGCTGATGGGAGAAGAAAATGATACCATTGAAATCATTACTTCCGGAACTTGTTATGAAAAGAATGGAAAGCAGTACATCCTTTTTGAAGAAGCCATCGGAGACGCCGGGGATGTAACCCGGAATACGGTGAAGATTGAGCCGGATAAGGTGGAAGTTACAAAGCGCGGACTGGTGGAGAGCCATATGACTTTTGAATGCGGAAAAAAGAATATGGCCAATTACGTGACACCGGTGGGATTGATTATCCTGGGACTTACCACAGCTTCTCTCACTGTGACAGTGGAGGAAAAGGAGATCTATATCGGGATTAAGTATTCTCTGGAGATGAATGGAGAGTACATTTCAGAGTGTTCCCTGGAGATTCTGGCGAAAGCCAGGGAGAAGGGAGGACTGCACTTATAGTGAACGATAAAATAATTTGCCGTTCCCTGTAACATATGAAGAAAGGTAACTGTGAGGGTACTGAATAGTCACGAAATGAGAAAGGAAAAGTAAGATATGGAAAGTTTTCTTGTAGCAATCAATGCAGTGATTCCGTTTCTCTGTTATATCTCCTTTGGGTATGTCATGAAGGTAAAGGGAGTAGTGAAGGAGGAATTCCTCCAGCAGCTGAATAAGATGGTATTTAAGGTCATGTATCCGTTTATGACTTTCTATAACATCTATAAGGCGGATGCCAGCTCCCTGCCGCGTCCCATTATGCTGATTTTCAGCGGTGTCAGCATTCTGGTGCTGGAGGTGATTCTGGTCTTCATCGTTCCCAAAATTGTAAAGGAAAACCCAAAACGGGGCGTGATCATTCAGGCCATTTACAGGAGTAACTTCGTATTGTTTGGTCTTCCGCTGACGATTTCCGTATTCGGAGATGCAGCTTCTTCCGTGGCTGCCATGGTGGTGACTGTGGTGGTTACTATTTATAACACGACGTCCGTAGTAATCCTGGAAATGTTTAATTCAGAGGGAAAAACCACGGTAAAGTCCCTGTTATTGAATGTGGCGAAGAATCCGCTGCTCCAGGGTGCCGTAGTGGGACTGATCTTCTTTTTCCTGGGAATTAAGGTTCCAAAGAGCCTTCTGACTCCCATTGCCGCTTTTGCGGATATGACATCACCGTTAGCACTGTTTGTATTGGGAGGAACCCTGCACTTTAATGCAATTCGGGGAAATTTAAAGTATCTTGTGCCAACACTGTCTTTTAAGTTGTTTGCTCTTCCGGCCCTTATGCTGGCCATTGCGTATCAATTTGGCCTGCGGGAGCTGGAGCTGTTTTTGCTGCTTGCAATTTATGGAACGCCTGTGGCGGCTGCATCCTACCCCATGGCCCAGAACATGGGAGGAGACGGAGAGCTTGCCGGGCAGTTCGTGGTAATCAGTACCGTGGTTTCTGTTGCAACGCTGTTTGTGTGGATTTTCTTCTTAAAGAGTGTGGGACTGATTTAAAGTTATCGTTCACATGAACAGTGAGGATTAAAAAAAGAGCGTCATCTGACCTCCGGTGGGAGGGGAAGAGATGCTCTTTTTTTATGGATTTTCAAAAACAATGTCTGGTATGCATTATTTTGCTTTCGCGGATTTGCCTTTATTCTTCCTGAACCGGTCGAAGAATTTTTTCTTTTCCGGCAGGGGCGGGATACCGCCGCGGACACTCTTGATTTCTGTTATGTAGAGGCCGCTGATAACAACTTTGGCTTCTGTTTTTAAGGGAAGCTGTAAGAATACTTTTTCATCGGCGATCATGGTCATGATCTTCGGGCCGATTTTTGCTTTCACTACCGGAATCTTTGCACGTTTTGCGTACCAGGGAGTCTGTTCGTAGACCATTGCAGGCAGGCCTGCATCCTTTAGTTTCAGCTTCTTTTTATCAATGGCCATCAGGGTAACTACCTGTTTGGCAGCGTCAATGGCAGATTGCTGTTCTACCTGGCGTTTTTCCATTTTTCTTCCCAGATAGTAGAGAATACCAAGAATGGCTATGAGAATGACGAGAACCACAAGCACGACATTCATTACAATGTTCCAGTTCATGAAATTACCTCCAAATAATCTTCACGTTCTCCCTGCAGGCAGGGAACAGGGAATTACGAAAAAGATTATAGCATTCATTATCCGAAAGCGCAAGCAAAAATCCGGTATTGAGGCAGGAAAAAGTAACAGTTCAGCCCAGGACTTTGCACTTGCTGCAAAGTCCGTAAGGATTCCGTAACTGTTACATTTTATTGACAGAGGGAAATGAAGAAGGTAAAATTATAATAAGTTTTAAATAAAAAAGGAAAGGTGAGAAAACGATGGGAAAACAGACGGCATGGGAAGAGATTGACAGGAAAGCAGCCGAAATTTTAGAGGCCAGCGATGAGATCTGGGGATGTGCAGAGACTGCATTTACAGAAGAAAAATCCATGAAGGTGCTCTGTGAGCTGCTTGAACAGGAAGGATTTGAAGTGGAAACAAACCTGGCAGGAGTGGCAACGGCTTTTAAAGGTACCTTTGGTTCGGGAAAGCCGGTGATCGGATTCCTCGGAGAGTTTGATGCCTTGTCCGGCCTGGATCAGGAGGCGGGTGCCGCAGAGAAAAAGCAGGTGCACGCAGGCGCTCCGGGACATGGCTGTGGTCACAATATGCTTGGAACAGCTTCTCTTTCTGCGGCTATTGGCATAAAAAGGTATCTGGAAGAAAGCAAAAAGCCCGGTACGGTTGTTTACTTTGGATGTCCCGGGGAGGAAGGAGGTTCCGGGAAGGCTTTCATGGCCAAGGACGGTGTATTCTCCGGTCTGGATGCCGCGATTACCTGGCATCCCGGCGATCTCACCAGGGCCGACACAGGAAGCTCTCTGGCCAATTACCAGGTGGCATATAAATTCTATGGTACCAGCGCACACGCAGGCGGAGCTCCCCATCTTGGAAGAAGCGCTCTGGACGCCTGTGAACTTATGAACATGGGCGTCCAGTTCCTCAGGGAGCACGTGATTCCCGAAGCCAGAATCCATTATGCCATTACCAATACCGGAGGCTATTCCCCCAATGTGGTTCAGCCCTACGCGGAGGTGCTTTACCTGATCCGTGCGCCGAAAAACAGGCAGGTGGAGGAAATTTACCGGCGGGTCAATAAGATAGCGGAAGGGGCGGCCCATATGACAGAGACAAGAGTGGAAATTGACTTTGTAAAGGGATGCTCCAATCTGATCAGCAATAAGGTGATTGCAAAGAAGCTGTGGGAGAATCTTACGGAGCTGGGTGCGCCGGAATACACAGAAGAGGAGATGGCCCTTGCGAAAGCAATCCACGAGAGCGTTGGGGAAAGCTGCTACGAATCCCTGGAGAAGGTGGCAAAATCCTGTGACAAAACAGTAAAAAAGGAAGTGCTGGCTCATAAGGGAGAGGCAATGTACCGGTTTGTGGCTCCCTTTGATCCGGTGGGGATCATGTCCTTTGGCTCCACAGACGTGGGTGATGTGAGCTGGAACTGTCCCACAGCCCAGGCTTATGTGGCCACATGGGCGGCCGGAACTCCGGGACATTCCTGGCAGGTGGTGGCCCAGGGAAAGAGCGGTCTGGCCCATAAAGGACTGATTTACGCGGCAAAGGCCATGGCAGGCGCGGCTGTCGACATGTATGAGGACCCGGCTGTGATCGAAGAAGCAAAGGCCGAAATGGAAGAGACACTGGAGGGCGACACCTACCTGTGTCCGATTCCGGATGGCTGCCGGCCGAGAGCCCTTGGAATGACAAAATAAGTTACAGGAAACGAACAAAACGTTTGTTATAAGAAGCATAAGAGTTCCCGGGCTGTGGAATCAGTCCGGGAACTCTATGAATAATGGACCGAAAAGGCGGATGGCTCTGGCGGCAGAGAAATTATAACGGCGCAAAGAGAGGGAAAAGGACCGTTCCGGCTGATGACTTATGAAGGACTGCAGATACTGTTTCCGGCTGCCCCATGGCTTAAAACAGGATTCTTCCGTGGGGAGATATTCTAAGAGCGCAGGTGCTGCGTCTGTGGACAGGGACTGTAAGTAATACAGATCGCTGTGGGAAACGTTTTCGCGGGTGAGGTTATAGCGGGCAATGACCGCATCCGGTCTGGCAAAAGCCAGAGCCACATAAAAGACAGATATTACCAGCAGCCCATAACGAAACAGAGGGAAGCTGTCTTTAAAAATCAGCCGGAAAATCCCTGCCATGAGAACTGTTACCACTGCCAGGAACCAGAGAACCAGGAGTCTTAAAAGGGTAAGGTGGTAACTGGCCACGTAAAGCACCATGCGGTATGCGGCGGAGAAGATCATGATTACAGTACATACACTGAGGAAGGTCAGGGTGAGCCGCAAAAGCAGGGTGGGACGGATATACTTTAAAAATCCAAGTACCAGGGCCAGGTTAATAAAGATGACAAACACAAGCTGGTAGAAGCCCTGATGGGCGTACTGGGCGTAGGTCATGGACTCCGGAAGCGAGCCCTGGCGCAGAAACAGACAGTAAATCTGGATGATGCAGAAGGTTCCGTAAAAGAGGACAATGGCGCCTAAAAAGCTTACGGCAGCCAGGGGATTTCCTTTTTTACAGCTTGTTTCTTTCCGGGGCTTTGGCGGAGCGAACCGGGTACAGAGAATGCTGTAAAAAACAACGGCGGCCCAAAGAGAGCCCAAGCTTATGGAAAGCAGGGTACTCAGGCGGAAAAAGTCATGAAACAGCCGGGATACGAGATTTGAAAACACTGCATCCGCGCTGCCGAGAAGCCAGACTACCAGGATAGTTAAGGGGATGGACGCGCAGACACCGGAAAGAACCAGAAGAACGTTCTTGCTTTTGGACGCTTTCCCGGATTTGGCATAGGCCGCTGCGTGGAGGAAGGGAACCGGAAGGAGGCTTATAAGGGAGACCCCGTATCTCAGGATGGCCCATAGCCAGGTTCCCGTCCGCCAGGTGTGATCCGCATAAAGCTGATGGTTCAGGAAAACAGCTAAAAGCAGAAGCAGGGCCAGGCGGCTGCAGGAATGAAGGAAGGGACTGCCGGTCAGGCACATGGAAAGACTCACAAGAAAAGAGGCTCCCATGAGAAACCAGGAATCCTTTTTTATGGTAAGGCCAAGCCGTTTAAAAAGCATGCATAAAACCAGATATCCCACAGCCGAAAATAAGGGCCAGGTGATGGAGCTGGGATTTTTATAAAAGCAGAAAGTGTAAAAGAATCCCATAGCCAGGCAGACGGACCCATAGGTTCCAAAGGCTTCCGCCAGCGGGGCGGCAGGAAGGGGCCGGGGCGCGGGAAGAACCGGAGCAGCGTCTGGTGTCTGGGTTTCATGAAAATCAGTCATAAAAAATTCCCTCCTCTTCGGAAAATTCCAGAATATCTCCCGGCTGGCAGTGCAGTTCCCGGCAGATGGCTTCCAGTGTGGAAAAACGGACGGCTTTTGCTTTGTTGTTTTTTAAAACAGACAGGTTGGCGGGAGTAATGCCGATGCGTTCGGCCAGCTCTCCGGAGGAAATTTTCCGTTTCGCCATCATGACGTCCAGATTTACAATAATCGACATGGGAAAATCTCCTTTCTATATGGTGAAATCATTCTCATCCTTCAGTTCCTTGGCCCGCTCAAACACATTTTTGATGACGCGGATTAAAAGGCACATGAGAATCATGCAGCAGCCCGGAATCCCCCATGACAGATAGTAGGGCATGGAGAAAAAGCAGAAAAGTCCGGTTAAGCCGCACATCCAGGAGATCACACGGAGTCTTCGGATATTGGATGCCGTAAAAATATCTTCGTTTCCAATGGCGCTTACAAGCTGATTCAGATGGAAAAGGATGATTCCCACAGGGACCGCACAGGCATACAGAGTGATTATAAATAAAATGGACTGTTCTTCACAGGCGGAGCTGGAGTAACACAAGAAGCTTTGCACTAAAAAAGGGCAGGCCGCCAGAACCAGAAGATATCCGGCAACAAAAAGCCAGATACAGATTTTTGTTAAAAAAATGGAACGCTTATGGGACCAGTTCATCAAGTTCCTCCTAAAATTGGAAAATATTTCATCTCTGATATGCATCATAGCACAGGATGATGGGAAAATCAATATATTTTTATTGATAAACGATAAAAACATATTGATATATAGAATTGAAGAACCGCAATGGTTATGTTATAGTAAATATTATCACAGCTGCAGAACAGAGAAGTACTGTAACTGTGAGAGGACAGAACAGTTACGAAGGATTTATGCATACAGGATGGCAGAGAAACAATGCGTTACATAAGAAAGATTGCGGCAATGGCTCTTTTGCTTGGAGCCGGAGGCCTTTTTTCCATAACGGCATGCGGAGAAGAACGGCCGGAATATTTAAAATCAGTAACATATTTTGGAGATGAATGGCCGATCAATTACTGGAACAGCGAAGACAGCCATATGGAAGAAAATTTAAGGAAAATTGCTGATGACGGGTTCAACAGCATTATTCTGGTGGTGCCCTGGCGGGAGTTTCAGCCGATGGGGGAAAAACAATATTATAATGAAGCGGCTTTTAAACGTCTCGAACAGATAATGGAATGTGCCGAAAGCTATGGTCTCTGGGTCGTTCTGCGGGTGGGCTACACCTGGGATTATTATGGGGCGGCAGAAATCCCGGTCCGGTATGATAATGTGACACAAAAAGGAAGCGAGGACTGGTACGGATGGATTAAATTTGCCGGGCGGCTTTATGAAACGGCATCGGCTCATCCCAATTTCCACAGCGGTTTTATTACCTGGGAAGACTTTTGGAACTATATCTGGTATATGAACCGGGATCTTTCCATGAGTTTGAGAAACCGTCTGGCAAGGCAAAGCGGATTTACGGCTTATCTCAGGGAGCGGTATTCCTTAGAGGAGGTAAGCGGCTGGTACGGCGAATCGTTTAAATCCTTTGACGAGGTGTATCTGCCCTATGGAAGCCACCCGTCCGCAGAGCTCTTTTATGAATACTATGACCAGCATCTGATTGAATTTCTCAGGGAAACCCAGAAGGTGTTTCCGGGGCTTTCCATGGAGATACGGGCCGATGGAGACCGGGTGTATACGGGAGAGGAGACCTTCACCTACTACTCCCACAGCGCCACGTACTCCTGTGAGGGAGCTCCCTACTCGGCCCTTATGTACAGTGTGTCTATGGGACAGAAAAATGAAAATGACCGTATTACGGCTGATACGGCCTTAAAGGCCATGGAGAGAAATCTGAGAAACCTTTATGAAGCCGGAGGCAAACGGCTTTATGTGGAGCAGCTTCTTTATATGGATTCCACAGAGGCATATTCCTCCAATACCCAGATTCGGGAGGATCAGGTGGATACGTTTGTACGCAGCCTGACTCCGGTTCTTCTGGAGACCACCAGCGGTTATGGGCTCTGGGTGTACAGGAATTATGTAAATAATTGTGTGTATAACAGTCAGTTTGGTCTGGGAAAAGAAGGATGGAGCTTTTCCGGAACCAGTACTGTGGAAGAACGGAATGGAACAAAGATGGCAGTGGTGGGCAGTAACGGCGCCATCTCTCAGAATATCACAGGCCGCCTTCCGGGAAGCGACAGGCTCCATGTGGATTTTTATGCGGAGTCGGACATGGCCGGTGCAGATGTGAAGCTCCAGGTGGGAAATATGTCAAAGAAGGTACCCCTGACGGGAGCAGGCACATATACTCTGGAATTTCCATGGCAGGACCAGTATAACATTTCCATCACCGGAGATAAGAAAATTTATCTGGACGATATCCGGGTTTATACTTATGAACAGGACGGCCGGATTTATGAGAGAAACGGCGCCGAGGGGGAACTGGCCGGAAGCTTCCGCGCCCTGAACAGGACACTGAATTAGTAACAGTTCAGCCTTGCATCTTCTTGCCCGCGTGCCGCGGACAAGAAGCTCCGGGCGTCCGCCCTATGAAGATTCAGAACAGAAAACGTTTATGAAAACAAGTTTTCAACACGTTTTTGCTCTGAATCTTCGCACGGCTGAACTGTTGCCTGAAGTAAAATAAGCGCTTGCAAACTGGAAAAATCATGCTATACTGAAGAGGTAGAGAAATCCAGACAATTTCATATTTACAAAGAGGGAGCTTGCCGCGGCAGGCTGAGAGGGAATGCAGGAACGATTCCGACCTATTGAACCTGATACGGATAATGCCGGCGTAGGAAGTATTGCGAGAGTGAGTGGGACATATCCGGAAAAGGATATGTCCTTTTTAAATGCACACAGAGCAGAAAGGTATGTGCGTTTTGCTTTTTCGCAAAGAAAGGAGAATTGAATGAACTATACCACACAGATGGATGCTGCCAGACAGGGGATTATTACCAGAGAGATGGAAGTGGTGGCGGAGAAAGAAAAAATGACAGCAGAGGAAGTCCGCGGCCTGGTTGCGAAAGGGCAGATCGCCATTCCCTGCAACAAGGTACATACTTCTATTGATCCCAATGGAATCGGCTCCATGCTGAAAACTAAAATCAACGTAAACCTGGGTACATCCAGAGACTGTAAGGACCTGGATGTGGAGGTGGAAAAGGTAAACAGCGCCGTGAAGCTCGGGGCGGAGTCCATCATGGATTTAAGTTCCTTTGGGGATACCAGAGTATTCCGCAGGCGGCTTACGAAAGAATGTCCGGCAATTATCGGTACGGTTCCGATTTACGACGCGGTGGTTTATTACCACAAGGCTTTAAAGGAAATTACCACGGAGGAGTGGCTGGATATTGTGCGGATGCATGCGGAGGACGGCGTGGACTTTATGACTATTCACTGTGGAATCAACAAGTCCACAGCCAAACGATTTAAGGAAAACAAACGCCTCACAAACATTGTATCCAGGGGAGGTTCTATCATTTTTGCATGGATGGAAATGACGGGAAAGGAAAACCCCTTCTATGAGCATTACGATGATATCCTGGAAATCTGCCGCCAGTATGATGTGACCTTAAGTCTCGGAGATGCCTGCCGTCCCGGATGTATTAAAGATGCCAGTGACATTTCCCAGATTGAAGAGCTGGTGACTCTTGGGGAGCTTACCAGAAGAGCCTGGGAAAAGGATGTCCAGGTGATCATTGAGGGTCCTGGCCATATGCCTTTGAACCAGATTGAGGCCAACATGAAAATCCAGAAGGAGATTTGCAAGGGCGCGCCCTTCTATGTACTGGGGCCGCTGGTGACTGATGTGGCTCCTGGCTATGACCATATTACGGCAGCCATCGGAGGCGCCATTGCAGCGGCAAACGGGGCTTCCTTCCTCTGCTACGTGACTCCCGCTGAGCACTTAAGGCTTCCCAACCTGGACGATGTGAAGGAAGGAATCATCGCCTCCCGGATCGCAGCCCATGCGGCCGATATTGCAAAAGGGGTCCGCGGCGCTGCTGACTGGGACAATGAGATGAGCCTGGCCAGGAAAAACCTGGACTGGGATAAGATGTTCTCTCTGGCCATTGACCCGGAAAAGGCGAAACGTTACCGCGCGGAGGCAAAACCGGAGAAGGAAGATACCTGCTCCATGTGCGGAAACTTCTGCGCCGTTAAAAATATGAATCGGATTCTCGACGGAGAGATTGTAAGTATTTTTGACGAATAAGGAGAGACAAATCATGAAAATTACTGTGAAGAAGACCGTAACCGCTGCCATGCTGGTGGCCCTGACTGTGGCCATGTCCAGCTTTTCCATCCCCATCGGCGCATCCAAATGTTACCCGATCCAGCATCTGGTGAATGTAATCTGTGCCGTGTTCCTGGGACCAGGATACGGAGTGATGGCAGCATTCTGTACCTCTCTTATCAGAAACCTCCTGGGAACCGGAAGTCTTCTGGCTTTCCCGGGCAGCATGGCGGGCGCTTTCCTTTGCGGAGTGGTTTATGAGAAAACACAGAAGCTGCTTCCCACCTATGCGGGCGAGGTGATTGGAACCGGGTTAATCGGGGGAATGCTCTGTTTTCCAGTGGCGACCCTTGTGATGGGAAAGGAGGCGGCATTATTTACCTATGTGATGCCGTTTTTCATGAGTACCGCCTGCGGGACGATTATGGCGGCTATTCTTGTGGGGGCACTGTCTAAAAGCCATGCTCTGGATTACATTCGGGGTATGCTGGAGCAGTCATGAGGACAGTTCTCACCATTGCCGGCTCTGACTGCTCCGGAGGAGCCGGCATACAGGCTGATTTAAAAACCATAACAGCCTTCGGAATGTACGGTATGAGTGTAATCACGGCCCTGACGGTTCAGAATACCCAGGGCGTTTTTGCCGTTTCGGAGACCGGGGAGTCTGTTCTGAAGGGCCAGTTAGACGCCGTGTTTTCGGATATCACGCCGGACGCGGTAAAAATCGGAATGCTGCCGTCTGAGAAAGCGGTTTTACTGGCGGCAGAAGCTTTGAAAAAATACAGGCACGGCCAGGTAGTGCTGGATCCGGTCATGGTTTCCACCAGCGGACGGAGGCTGATGGATAAATCAGCCATGGAGGCGGCCTTTGAGAAACTGTACCCGCTGGTCTCCGTGATTACGCCCAATGTACCGGAAGCAGAGGTCATATGGGGCAGGCATATTTCGGCGCCGGAGGATATGGAACAGGCGGCCTTACAGATTTCTGACCGGTTTCATGGGGCCGTTCTGGTCAAAGGAGGACATATGCCGGGGAATGCCAGTGACTGCCTTGCCTTTTTGGGCACTGCAAGATGGTTTCCCGGAAAGCGGCTGGACGTAAAAAATTCCCACGGAACAGGCTGTACCCTCTCATCTGCTATTGCCTGCGGACTGGCTGCGGGATGGGATTTGGAGACGGCGGTGAAAAAAGCAAAGCGGTATCTCACGGGGGCCCTTAAGAATGAACCGGGACTGGGCCATGGAAACGGTCCCCTGAATCATTGCTACCGGATTCCGGAGCCGTCTTTGGAGGAGGCTGAGGATGAATAAAGAATGGATTATGGGAGAAATGATTTCCGGCCTTCTGGCTGTGCAGAAGATGCACCCGCTGGTTCATATGATACCCAATTATGTGACAGCGGCCCTCTGTGCCGATGGAATTTCTGCCATTGGAGGCAGGCCTCTCATGGCGCAGGCGGCAGAGGAGATGGAAGAAATCACAGGTTCCTCCTGTGGGCTGGCAGTCAATCTGGGCCAGCCCTCCAGTGAAAAATATGCCGCCTGTGAACAGGCTCTCATGACAGCCCGTAAAAAGGGAATTCCGGTGATTCTGGATCCTGTGGGGGCCGGGGCCTCCGGATACCGGAGGGAGGCGTCTGCAAGGCTTTTTTCCATCCCCTGGTCCGGAGTGCTGAAGGGAAACAGTTCGGAGATTCATACCATACTGACAGGAAGCCTGGCCCATACCGGAGTGGACAGTGTGGGGGAATTTTCTCATGAGACAGAGGCAGAAAGTCTGTTACTGCAGATGGAAAGCCAGGGCCGCAGCATGGTGATTGCGGAGACAGGGTTTGTGGATAAGATTCTCTGGAGAGACGGGAACAGTGGAAAAGGAAAGATTCTCCTTCTGCATCATAAGGCAGAACGGCCGGTGGTTCTGGTGGGAAGCGGGTGCCTGACGGGAGCTGTCATGGGGACCATATTGGCAGCGGCATGGAAAGAAAAGAAAAGGCCGTTAAAGGAGATTGAGACGGCTCTTTTAGCGGCGGCGGCTGTTTCCATAATTTCCTTTTGCGGGGAATATGAACATCCGGGCACTATGGGTGATGCGCCCCGGGGAGGGTATGGAACTTATAAAACGGCTCTTTTGGATGCCTTAAGCAGATTTCAGGAGGAAGCATACAGGGCGTATTTAATGGAAAATTTGGAAATTTAGTTGTAAATCTTCAAGTTCAGGAGATAAAATATATGAAGAAACAGGGAATTTTATATGGGATTGCAGACCGGAAGCTGGGAGATGAAAAGATTCTGGAGGCGCTTTCTTCCGGCCTTGATATGATTCAGCTTCGGGAAAAGGATCTGACCTCTGCGGAGTATTTAAGAGATGCCATGTGGCTTCGGGAACAGACAAGAAAAAGCGGTACGCTGTTCCTGGTCAATGACCGTCTGGATATTGCTCTGGCCTGCGGGGCCGATGGAGTCCATCTGGGACAGAGTGACATTCCGGTAACCGCGGCCAGGGAAATCACAGAGAGGATGGGGCTTAAAAATTTCATCATCGGAGCAACAGCAAAGACAGCAGAGCAGGCACGCCGTGCCTGCGAGGAGGGTGCAGATTATCTGGGAAGCGGCGCCTGGTACGCTACTTCCACAAAACCGGATGCCACACTCATCGAAGACGGAACCTATCTGGAAATCTTAAAGGCGGCACCAATTCCCAATGTGGCAATCGGAGGCCTGACTGCCAGAAACTGCAGCCGCCCGTTACAACTGGGGGCCGGCGGAATTGCTGTGGCCGGGGGGATTTTCCAGGCGGCGTCTGTGTCGGAGGCTGTGAGAGCGTTTAAGGAGATTCTGGAGCGGGAGAGCCATGAACGTTCGGGAAATATCCGCAGTCCCCAAAAATGAAGGAGGAATATGGTATGGAGGAACGTGACCGTCTGGAAAGAATGATGGAGCAGCTCATTGAAACAGAAGAAGAGAGAAAGAGGTACGCCAGAAAACAGTTTTATATGCTGGCAGTTATGGCTGTGTGTACGGTGGCCGTATTTTTTCTGGTTTTTTTGGCCTATGTTTCCCTGGTTCCAAAGCTAAAAACTTCGGCGGAGGAAATCGAAACGGCAACAAAGGAACTGCGCGTGATTTCCAGACAGCTTTCTGAGGCAGATCTGGCAGGTCTGGTAAAGCATGTGGATCAGATGGCAGTCACCAGTGAGGAGGGCGTGAAAGAGGCTCTGGAAAAAATTGAGTCCATCGATATTGATGAACTCAACCATGCCATAAAATCTTTGTCAGATGTGGTTTCGCCTCTGGCAAAGCTCATGGGGCGTTTTAATTAAAGGGAGTCGTCAGATGAGAAGACTCTAAAAACAGAAGCATCAGGCTGACAGCCAGAAGATCCGCACATCCCCCGGGACTTAAGTTCCGTTCGATGAAGTTTGCGTCAAAGGCTGTCAGCTTTTCTATGAAGGAGCCGGCCGTAATATCTGAAAGGATATCTGCGGCTTCTTTTTTGCTTTCCAGGGCCAGGGTACGGCCGCCGCGGTGAATCATGTTGGTGTCATCCACTTTCGCCAGCATGGTAAGAAGGGCCAGTACAGAGGAGTCGTTGAGGGAAAAGCCCTCATGGAGCCAGTGCTTTAAGGCGGGAAGCCCGAGGGTCAGGGCCGAAGGGAATCCGGCCGCCGCTTCTCCCCTGGCTCCGGTGATACCGTAGGCGGCATGGCATTGCTCTCCTGCGGTTTTAGCAGAAGAGGACGCTGAAAAATCAGGGAGAGAATATGCCCCGAGCCGTCGGCACAGGGCAATGACGTCCCCGGAATTTAAGGGACTGCATATTCCGGCGTGGACCTTTCCCAGGGAGCCGCACAGGATGGCAAAGGAAAAGATAAGGCCTTTGTGAGTGTTGATTCCTCCGGTGGCGAAAAACATACTCTTTTCTGCTTTTTGCCCTGCAAAGCGCAGTCTGTCAAAAAGCTTATCCTCTGTTTCCCGGCAGCAGTCCCACCCGATACAGAAGAAATCACGAAACCATGGAATCAGGGCAGCGCTGCTGTCTAAAAATGTGAAGAAATCCATGTCCTTGTGGGAACCGGAATTATTCCGGTCCACAAGTCCCGGCTTTGGGGTTGCGGAGACTTCATAGAGCAGAGAACGGACCGCACAGGCGGCGGCCATGTCGGCGGCCTGGTTCCGGAAATAGTCGTTAAGTATCTGTGCAATGCGCCATGAAATAAGCTCCATGGAGTGCCTTTGGCTTCTGGCACATATTTTCGCGTTCTCCCCACAGATCAGACATGTGCGCGGGGGAAGTCCCAGAATGGAACGGGACAGGGAAATTCCGGAGACATCCAGAACATCCATATCAAACAGCCGCCCTAACGTGTGATTTTCCTCGATGGCAGATGTGATCTGCTTCACAAAAGCCGCTTCAGAGGAAAGGAGGAAGAGGGCTTCCGGGCCGGTGTTCTCCCTGGATTCTTCATAATACTGGATATCATTGGAAGGAATCTGTTCCCGGATTGCCTTAAGTCCTTCCTCAAAAGCAGAAAGGAGCAGAGGAAACCGTTTGATTTCCCCTGGCATATTCATGGAAAAGCTGATTAAGGAATGAGCGCCGGGCCGGCATAAAAGCTCCTTCTGGCGTCTGGCCCTCCGGCTTCTGGCATCAAGCAGTTCGGAAACGGTCACGGGAGTGCCTGTGATGATGAGTTCTGGTTTCATGACATTCCCCCAAATTCCTGTTTCAGATATCTGGCTGTGCATGGGGGAACCAGAGTGAGGACTTCATCTGTTACCCCGCATTCAGAAAGAAGCTTTCGGACTCTGGAAGCACTTATGGCCTCGGCCTTTCCGTCCGGTCCGGCGGAAGCGATCCGGTCGATTTTAATAAAGGAAATGCTGTACTGCGGGAGAACCCGAATCATGGCTTCGTTATATTTTCTGGTTATGGGATCGAAGGGCTCTTCCCCGGCGAAGCGTTTGGTGATGTGGAAAATTGGTGCAATCCGGGAAGCGAACAGCGTAATGTCCAGTTCACTCTGGATTCTGGCGGCGTCTTCCCCCTCTTTTAAAAAATAGGTTGGGAAGGTGGCGGACGATATCATATAAGGGCCGGACGGATGAACCTTCACATTAGGAAGATGGGCTGTCCCTTCCTGTACCAGTTTAAGGCGTACATCAAAGGGAAAGACCGATTTATTTTCTTCCACCACAAAAATATGGAGCAGGCGGCAGTGTGAGGCGGCGAAGGTAATCAGCCCGAGATGGCCCTTTGTAAAGGGGTTGCAGTTCATGACAATACATCCCACGCCTTCTTTTAAAGAGTGGCTTGCCTGCGGAGTATCTTCAGAACAAAATTCTGAATAAAACCGCTCCGGTCCGTTTTTCTTATTTTCCAGCATCAGGACATCCGCGGTCTCTGCCAGTGTATAAAATCCGCAGGAGGTAAATAACGGCTTGTTTTTTAGGCGGGTAATGACAAAAAGGTCATAATGGCCGGCCTCAAAACGATTTTCCACCAGCCGGGAAATCAGGCTTCCCAGAGCATTCTGTCCCCGCAATGCCTCATCCACAGCAAAGCATTTCAAAAGACTGCCGGCACAGCAGCCGCAGCCAAGCAGAGATTCCTGCTCATCAAATACCCCATAGGCGGCTTCGATATCCTCTTCAAAGCGCAGATGATGCCTTAAGAGAAAATCCGCCAGCATGGACCTGTCATGGGAAAATCCCAGAGATATTTCGTGTACATGATATTCATCTGTCATAGGCATTCCTCCTGTCTCCTATTCGATGATTAAATCCTTGTCCAGTTTTTCGATAACTTCTCCGATAATGGCCCCTGTCAGGGAAGCACCAGCCAGTTTGTCACAGAGTGCCAGGGCCTGGTCTTTGGGAAGGGAGACCAAAAGTCCTCCGGAAGTCTGCGGGTCCGCAATCAGATCCACCAGAGCTTCAGAGGCAGATTCCATAATCTGCAGGTGAGGCTTTACATAGTCCATGTTCCGATAGGCTCCGGCAGGGATGATTCCCATTTCCGCCAGTTCTCTCGCCCCGTGCAGAAGCGGAATTTTTTGACTGAAGAGCTTTAAGGTGGCATCGCTTCCCTGGGCCATCTCAAAAGAGTGGCCAAGAAGTCCGAAACCGGTGACATCGGTGCACGCATGGATATCGGGGAAGGTCTGAATCAGTTCTCCGGCCCTGGCATTCAAAGCGGCCATGGATGTAACCATGGCATCATAGTCGGAACCGGATACCATACCTGCCTTGGCTCCGGTGGTGAGAACCCCTGTTCCCACGGGCTTTGTGAGTACCAGACAATCGCCGGGCTTTGCGCCTACGTTCTTAAGAATTTTATTCGGATGTACGTATCCTGTAACACAGAGACCGTATTTGGGTTCCTGGTCCTGGATCGTATGCCCGCCTGCGATGGTACAGCCCGCTTCCACAGCCTTGTTATGTCCGCCCATAAGGATCTGACGTATGGTCTCTTTGGAAAGGCAGTTCGGAACGCAGAGCAGGTTCATGGCCACTGCGGGCCGTCCGCCCATGGCGTAGACATCACTTAAGGCGTTGGCAGCGGCGATCTGCCCGAACTGATAGGGGTCATCCACGATGGGAGTAAAAAAGTCCACCGTGTGGATGGCGGCGATATCATCTGTAATCTGATAGACGCATGCATCGTCACTGGTATCAAAACCAACCAGAAGGCTGGGATTATAAACATTTGGAAGATTTTCAAGAATTTCCGTAAGGACACCCGGTCCCAGTTTAGCCGCTCAGCCGGCAGCTGACGTCATCTGCGTAAGGGGCAGTTCTTTAGACATACGTAAAACCTCCTGTAAGATTTATACCGTAACAGTCCGGCCCTGCATCATCTTTTACGCTTACAGCGAATATAAGAAACATGCGGCATCTGCCTTATGAAGATTCAGACAGAAAATCCACAAGGCCGGACAGTTCTTTCTTATCAGTATCATAACACCGGAAATTTTAAAAAGCAACTGTATAGAAATTTTGAATTTGACTATTATGCCGGTGGCCGGTAAAATATAGTTATACAGTTCGCGGGGCGGGGAAAGACGGACAAGAAGATGCCCCCGTGAATAGAAGTTACATAACTGTGAAGATATTGAACAGTTACAGAATTACGAAAATTACAGGAGGAATTTATCATGGAAAAAGTAGTTGTGAATGCAGTGGGGGATCAGTGTCCTGTTCCGGTTGTGAAAGCAACCAAGGCATTAAAGGCGTTAAAAGGTGCAGGAGTTGTAGAGGTTCACGTGGATAATGAGATCCCGGTACAAAATCTGACACGTCTGGCTTCCAGTAAGGGCTTAAAATCCTTTGCAGAGAAAAAGGACGAGAAATTATTTATAGTGACGATTACAGCCGAGGCTCCCCTTGCAGAAGACGGTGAGGATGGCTCCGCAGCATGCCAGATGGATAAACGCGGCAATGTGGTTGTGGCAGTTGCTTCTGATCATATGGGCCATGGAAATGAAGAGCTTGGCAAGGTTCTTATGAAAGGCTTTATCTATGCCCTTTCCCAGCTTGACGAGCTTCCCAAAACCATCCTCTTCTACAATGGTGGCGCAACTCTTACCACCGAGGGTTCTGAGTCCCTTGAGGATTTAAAGAACATGGAAGCCCAGGGTGTGGAGATTTTAACCTGCGGTACCTGCCTGGATTACTATAATTTAAAGGACAAGCTGGTAGTCGGCGGTGTGACCAATATGTACACGATTGTGGAAAAGCTTGCCAAGGCTGACAGAATCATCAAACAGTAACAGAAGGTAACAGTTCAGCTCTGCGTTTCCTGACTGTGGTAACCGGCCGGGAAGATGCAGGGCTTATCTGTTATGACAGGAGAATATATGTATCAGGTAGGAATTGACATTGGCTCCAGCGCGGCAAAGGCGGCGGTCCTGAAGGATGGAGCAGTATTCAGGACGCTTCTTTTAAACACCGGCTTCAACAGCAGAAAGACAGCCGATGAGATTTATGATATGCTGGCAGCCGATGGAATCACAAAAGAAAACGCGGATTATGTGGCGACAGGATACGGCCGTGTGTCAGTCCCCTATGCAAATCGCAGTGTGACAGAAATTACCTGCCATGGAAAAGGCGCCTGGTTCTTATTCGGAAGGAATGGTTCCGTCATTGACATCGGAGGTCAGGATACAAAAGGAATTGCACTGAAAAACGGACGGGTCATGAAGTTCATTATGAACGATAAATGCTCGGCCGGAACAGGCAAATTTCTGGAGGTCATGACCAACCGGCTGGGCCTTACCATGGAAGAACTTTCACTCCTTGCAGGGAAGGGAAATCCCATTACCATAAGCTCCATGTGTACGGTATTTGCAGAGTCAGAGGTGATAAGCCTGATCGGGAAGGGGACGCCCAGGGAGGATATTGCCTATGGCGTTATTGAATCAGTGGTGACAAAGGTGGTGCAGCTTATCGCCCAGGTGCCCGGAGACCAGTATTTTCTTACTGGCGGACTCTGTGAAGATTCTTATATCCTGGGACGGCTTTCCCATGCCTTAAAAGCGCCTGTGGAGAGCACTCCCCTTGCAAGATACGCGGGGGCCATCGGAGCGGCTCTTATGGCTTCTGAACAGAAAGGATAACAGCAATGGCTAATTACGATTTACCGAAATTATTTGATGAATTTGTGGATGCCAGGAAAAACGGATTTCTGGCTGCGAAGGAGTTTAAAGAAAACGGAGGCAGACTGGCAGGGTGTCTCTGTTCTTACACGCCTCAGGAGGTTCTGGATGCGGGGGGAATTGCTGCGGTGAGTCTTTGCGGGACCAGCAATGAAACCATTCCCGATGCGGAAAAGGTGCTTCCCAAGAATCTTTGTCCGCTGATTAAAGGAACCTATGGCTTTGCCTTTACGGAAAAATGCCCCTATACTTACTTTTCCGATATTATCATCGGTGAAACCACCTGTGACGGAAAGAAAAAGATGTATGAGCTCTTGAATGAGCTGAAGGAAACTTATGTGATGCATCTTCCCCAGAGCCAGGACCGCCCCTATGCCGGTGATATCTGGTATGAGGAGGTGCGTCTGTTAAAAGAAAAGCTGGAAAAGAAATTTGATATTACAATTACAGACGATGACCTGCGTAAGGCAGTACATACCAGAAACCGATTAAGAAAAGCCCTCTGCGACATGTACCAGCTTCAGGAAACCTGTCCTCCGGCCATGCACGGCACAGAGATGATGCTGGCGCTCCAGAAGGGCGGCTTTACCTTTGACGTGGAAAAGCAGATTGAGCATGTGGAGGCACTGGTAGCGGAGAGAAAGGCCGCCTATGAGGCCGGAGAGCGCCCCGTACCTGCATCGGCCAAAAGAATCCTTCTCACCGGGTGTCCTTCCGGCGGTGTCATTCAGAAGGTCGGCATGGTGGTCGAAAACAACGGCGGTGTGCTGGTATGCCTGGATGACTGCGGCGGCGAACGTACCAGAAGCAGAATGATTGATGAAAATGCTGAGGATATCTTAAGGGCAATTTCTGACAGCTATCTGGGAATCCACTGTTCTGTCATGACACCCAATGACGGCCGGCTGGAAAATACGAAGAAGATGATTGAAAAATATAAGGTGGACGGTGTGATCGAAGTGGTACTTCAGGCCTGCCATACATTTAATGTGGAGGCCTATAAGACAAGGGAAATGGTTGAGGATATGGGAGTTCCCTATCTGAAACTGGAGACCGATTATTCCACCACGGACAGCGGGCAGATTGAGACCAGAATCGCTGCGTTTATTGAGCTTTTGTAATTGTCCGGCAGCTCTGTAAAGGGCCCTGAGTACAAAATAATCGTTGTTTAGCATCGTTCGGAGCGATTCGGATGGTGCTTTTCTTTATGTTCTTCATAGGGCGGACGCCCGGAGCTTCTTGTCCGCGGCACGCGGGCAGGAAGATGCAAGGCCGAACTGTTACTAATGAAGGAGTTATACATCACACCGGAATTGAAATGCCGTCCGAAATGTGGTAAAATAAAGAAAATTTTGGAAAATGAGGTATATAGTAGGAGGAAGAGTGATGAAGAATACGTCCCTTGTTATTATGGCAGCCGGAATTGGCAGCCGGTTTGGCGGCGGGATCAAGCAGCTGGAGCCGGTTGGTCCCGGAGGAGAAATCATTATGGATTATTCCATTCATGATGCTCTGGAGGCGGGATTTAACAAGATTATTTTTATCATAAGAAAAGATCTGGAAAAGGACTTTAAGGAAATTATCGGAAACCGGATTGAAAAGATCGCTCCTGTGGAGTATGCGTTCCAGGAGATGGATGATCTTCCGGAGGGATTCTCCACTCCTGAGGGGAGAAAAAAGCCCTGGGGGACCGGTCAGGCTGTGCTGGCTGCCAGACATGTGATTCATGAGCCGTTTCTGGTAATCAATGCAGATGATTACTATGGAAAAGAGGGCTTTAAGAAAATTCACGAGTACATGGTAAATGAAATGAATGAAGATGGTGAGGGATACGACATGTGCATGGCCGGGTTTATCTTGTCCAATACCCTCAGCGAAAACGGCGGAGTGACCCGCGGCGTGTGCACGGTAAATGAGAACGGATACCTGGAAAAGGTAACGGAAACCTATGATATTTACCGGGATGACAATGGGATGCATGCGAAGGATAATGAGGGGAATCCGGTTCAGGTAGAAGCAAAGCAGCATGTTTCCATGAACATGTTCGGACTTCCGGCCGGATTTTTAAAGGAACTGGAAAAGGGCTTCCCGGAGTTTCTGGCGGGGGTCAGGGAAGGCGATCTGAAGGCAGAATACCTGCTGCCGTCCATTATTGATCAGTGTATCCGTGGGAAAAAGGGAACCGTACGGGTACTGGAAACAAAAGATAAATGGTTTGGTGTTACTTATAAAGAAGATAAGCCGGCCGTGGTGGCTTCTATCCGCCGGCTGGTGGATCAGGGAATTTATCCGGAAAAACTGTTTTAAGGAGAAAACAGAGAAAAATCCGCAACAGTCTGATCAAAAGGTTTCACTGTTACAAGACAGGCAGCTTCCCGCCCTTTCCTGCATATCATAACCCTGAAAGGGATTGACAGGAAAAGGAAGGGAAGCTTTTTATGGAAACGATTTACCACGGGTATCCGCAGACGCTGGAATTAAAGCCATATATGGTTTACAGGAAAGAGGAAAAGAGGCCACAGCCGGAGGGACATGACAGGGTGAGGCGGCAGGCGGAATCAGAGTATTTTAAAGGACTGTATCCCCTGGCTGTAAGGCAGTGCCAAAATCTGGTGGAAGCCGGCTGTGACCGCATGGATTACCCGGGAAGTCCTATTTATGATGAATATCCAGACAGGGAGGTCCTTTACCGATTACGCGACGGGATTTTAAAATATGCCAGAGAACATGGAATGGAAGAAAACAGGGATATGACCCAGCTCCTGCTGCTTTATGAGATAATGAGACGCCGGGAACAGAGGAGAGAATGAAATGCCGTATGAACGGCAATGATATACAGAGGAAACAGGAAAGAGGACAGAATGAAAACCGGAAAGAGAATTGCAGTTTTGTTGCTGGTATTTATTGCCGCGGCAGTGGTTTATTTTATCTGGCCCTTGGGGCATAAAGAGGAAAACGGAGTCAATGCCATATATACAGCCATGGGGGAAGCCGTCCTTCCGGTGGTTTATCCAACGGCGTTGGGATATGAGCTGTCGCCGTTATTTGGACAGCGGGAGGAGAAGGCTGTCACAGCGGCACGCGACAGCCTTCTGGTGCTGCCGGAGGACAGAAAACTGGCCATCCGCATTGAGGAGGGAAGCACAATAAGGGGACTGCGGTATGAAATCCGGAGCCTGGATATGGAACATCTGGTGGAGCGCACAGAGCTTACTGGCTGGACACTGGAAAACGGACAGATTCAGACAGAGCTTCCCATTCAGAATCTTCTGGAGAAAGAGATGGAATACCAGCTTGGGCTTTATGCAGAGCTTTCCGATGGTACCGGAGTATGGTATTATGCCCGGATCATGGAAACGGATAATTCCCATGTGGGGGACATGCTGGCTCTGGCCCGGGAGTTTTCAGAGAAAACTTTTCATTATGGGTCAGCCCAGGACCTGACCATGTATATGGAGTCTTCTCCCAACGCAGATAATTCAAGCTTTGGGACGGTGACTCTTAAAAACAGCTTTACCCAGATGACCTGGGGGAACCTGGGAGTTGTGAGAAATGAACCAGTACACATGACTTTAAAGGAACTTTCCGGGGATCTGGCCAATATACAGCTGGATTATTTTGTCAGTGAAAAGGATCAGGACAGTAAAGAAACCTACGCGGTGACGGAAAATTTCACTATGAAATGGGCCGTACAGCGTATTTACATGATGGACTATGAGCGCAGGATGAATCAGATTTTTGATGGAGATTCAGAAGTCTTCTCCGGAAAAAGAATTATCCTGGGAATCTCTGACAGTGAAGGAATTGCTTCCGTAAACAGCCCCGGGAACAGATATACGGCTTACGTGATAAATCGTGAGCTTTGGATGTACGACAGTGCAGAGGGAAAAAATATCCGGGTGTTTGCTTTTGGCGGCGCAGGTGCCAGTGATCTGCGGGCTAATGTGAAGCGCCATGGGGTGGAGATTTTGGAGCTGGATGACGAGGGAAACCTGGATTTTCTTGTTCATGGCTATATGAACCGGGGAAACCATGAGGGGTATACGGGAATTACCTATAACCATTACAGCGCAAAAGAAAATACTCTGGAGGAGCAGTTTTTTATTCCGGTTTCGGAGCCCTATGAGGAGCTGGCGGCGGATGTGGGGAAGCTGGCCCATAAAGGGGAAAACGAGATTTTATATCTCTATATTGGAAATGCCGTTTATGGCATTGACTTAAAGAGCCATGAATATGTGGTGGTAGTTTCGGGACTGGATGCAGACAGGTTTTCCGTGAGTTTAGATGGCTCCAGGCTTGCATGGCAGGAAAATACAGGGGCTTATGATTCCAGAATGCTTCATATCATGGACTTAAACAGCGGAGACAGAACTCAGATCGGAGATGGGAAAACGGACGCCTACCGGATTCTGGGATTTGTGGGAAATGACTGTATCTACGGAATCGGGGAGTTTGGCGATTATGTCATGTCCAACGGAAGGGTCATGGGGCTTTATCTGAAGACAGTGGACATTGTGGATAAGAACATGGGGAGTGCCATGCATTACGAAAAACCCGGCTACTACATCCGGAATGTGCAGGTGGACGACAGCCGCATTCATATGAAACTGGTTCAGGAAAGAAATGGCGGATTTTTCGGGCAGGTTTTCGAAGATACCCTGGTTTGTAATGCGGAGGCGCTGCCGGGAAAAAGTGACAATATCGGCTGGTACGCTTCTGAAGCGAAAGGCCGGGTGTATTTTGTCCAGCTGGCAAAAGAAATCGCTTCCGGACAGAAAATAACGGCGGCATCACCTAAAAAGCTGATGCTGGAGGACAATAACCAAATGAAGCTGGAGATGCTTCTGACCGGAACCGGGATGGAGTTTTATGCTTATGGACGGGGTAGGCTTTTGGGAAGCTATGGGGAATTTTCAGATGCTGCCCATGCTGCATACGATTGCATGGGATTTGTGACTGCGGGCAGAAATCAGGTAATCTGGGTCAGAGCCAACCGTGCCAGTACCAGTTACATCAGGGACATATCGACCGCCGGCCGCCGGCTGGAGAGATACCGCAGTGTGTTCATGGGAGAAAGTATTCTGGAGGAGGAGAACATTCTTCTGGATGCTTCCGGCGCTTCGCTAAATCAGGTCCTCTATTTCGTGGGGCAGAATATACCTGTGCTGGTCTACACAGGGGAAGGCAGTTATTTATATCTGACCGGATATGACCAGGGGCATGTGCGGGTATTTAATCCGGCTGTGGGCCAGACAGAGACTCTTACAATGGACAGTGCGGCAGAGGAATTTGAGAGACTTGGAAATGATTTCATCTGCTGTGTTCCGGCTAAATAAAAAACCGTGCTTTACAAATTCGCAATGTATGCTATAATTTATTCGTTGAAGAGTCTAAATTTTGGAAATAGGAGCCGTTTCCTGGAAAGGGAACTGGCATGACAAATATAGAGGTGCAGAATGGAACAGTATATTATGAAGGGCGGCAATCCCCTTGTTGGCGAAGTCACCATAAGCGGTGCCAAAAATGCGGCCCTGGGAATTCTGGCGGCGTCGATCATGACAGATGAAGATGTCATTGTAGAGAACCTGCCGGATGTGAGTGATATCAATGCGCTGATTGACGCGATCAGACATCTTGGTGCCCGCGTCGAAAGACTGGACCGCCATACAGTAAAAATTAACGCAAGGGATATCCATGCTGTGACTGTGGAAGACGAGCATATGCGTAAAATCCGTGCGTCCTATTATTTTATCGGTGCATTGCTTGGAAAATATAAGAGTGCGGAGGTGCCGCTTCCAGGCGGCTGTACCATCGGAAGCCGTCCAATTGACCAGCATTTAAAAGGCTTCCGGGCTTTGGGTTCTGATGTGTCAATCGTTCGCGGCGCAGTGATTGCACATGCTATTGATCTGGTGGCCAGCCACATCTATCTGGATGTGGTTTCCGTGGGGGCTACCATTAATATTATGATGGCCGCCACCATGGCCGAGGGAGAGACCATTCTGGAAAACGTGGCAAAAGAGCCCCATGTAGTGGATGTGGCAAACTTTTTAAACAGTATGGGGGCCAATATTAAGGGAGCCGGAACCGATGTGATCCGTATTCGTGGTGTGCGGCAGCTTCACGGAACGGTGTATTCCATCATTCCTGATCAAATTGAGGCGGGAACCTTTATGTGCGCCGCGGCGGTGACCCGCGGGGATATTACCGTGAAAAACGTAATTCCCAAGCACCTGGAGGCGATTTCTGCAAAGCTCATTGAAATGGGCTGTGAGGTAGTGGAATTTGACGAGGAAATCCGTGTACTGGGAAAACCCAGACAACGCCATATGAATTTCAAAACCCTTCCTTATCCGGGCTTTCCTACGGATATGCAGCCGCAGATGACAGTGGCTCTGGCTCTGGCAGAAGGAACCAGTGTGGTGACGGAAAGCATTTTTGAAAACCGGTTTAAATATGTAGATGAATTGTCCCGTATGGGAGCCAATATAAAGGTGGAGGGTTCCGTGGCTATTGTAGACGGTGTGAGCCTGCTGACGGGTGCCCAGGTGGTGGCTCCCGATCTGAGGGCGGGCGCTGCCCTTGTGCTGGCAGGACTGGCGGCTGAGGGCTGTACGGTAGTGGAGGAAATCGGCTATATTGAGCGCGGTTATGAAAATTTTGAAGAAAAATTACGTTCTCTCGGCGCCAATATTGAGCGGGTGGACTCTGAAAAAGAGGCCCGGAAGTTCCGGCTTCGTGTGGGATGAATCAGTTTGAAAAAAACTATTGACATTTGGGCCGAAATCGGCTAATATACTGCCTGTAACAATATAAAGAAAGAGTTCGCAATATCCCTTATTCAGAGTGATGGAGGTACATAGGACCTGTGAAGTCACGGCAACCCCTGTTAATCGCGGTAAGCGAGAAGGCAGGAAGGTGCCAACCTGAGCGAGTAATCGAGCAATAAGAGGATTTGATGGAATATGTTTTATCAAGTCCGCTTAGAGAATCTTTGGCGGACTTTTTCTTATGCAATAGGAAAATCCGCCCTATTGCACAAAAAACACTTGCTGAAACGGGTTGAAAAACGGAAGCAGGAGATGGCATGGGACCCGTACCAGGCCGTACACGAAAGGAGAAAAAATGGAAAAGAGACTTTTTACATCTGAGTCTGTAACAGAAGGGCATCCGGATAAAATGTGTGACGCGATTTCGGATGCAATTTTGGATGCACTGATGGAACAGGATCCCATGAGCCGTGTGGCCTGTGAGACCTGTGCCACCACCGGCCTTGTGATGGTCATGGGCGAAATTACCACAAAGGCTTATGTGGACATTCAGAAAATCGTCCGTGAAACGGTCCGTGAGATTGGGTATGACAGGGCAAAATATGGCTTTGACTGTGACACCTGTGGGGTGATCGTGGCTATTGACGAACAGTCCACAGATATTGCCATGGGTGTCAACAAGGCTCTGGAGGCCAGAGAGAATTCTATGACAGAGAATGAGCTTGAGGCCATCGGCGCCGGAGACCAGGGAATGATGTTTGGCTTTGCAAGCAATGAGACAGAAGAATATATGCCTTATCCCATTGCCCTTGCCCACAAGCTGGCAAGACAGCTTACAAAGGTAAGAAAGGACGGTACTCTTTCTTATTTGAGGCCGGACGGAAAGACGCAGGTGACTGTGGAATATGACGAAAATGGAAAACCATACCGTCTGGACGCGGTGGTGCTGTCCACGCAGCACGATGAAGCTGTGACGCAGGAAAAAATCCATGAGGACATTAAGAAATATGTGTTCGATGTGGTTCTTCCGAAGGAAATGGTGGATGAGAATACCAAGTTCTTTATCAACCCCACAGGACGTTTTGTGATTGGAGGTCCCCACGGAGACAGCGGCCTTACAGGAAGGAAGATCATTGTGGATACTTATGGCGGATACGCCCGTCATGGCGGCGGTGCGTTCTCCGGAAAGGACTGCACCAAAGTAGACCGTTCTGCTGCATATGCAGCAAGATATGTGGCCAAAAACATTGTGGCTGCAGGTCTGGCAGATAAGTGTGAGGTTCAGCTTTCTTATGCCATCGGAGTGGCTCATCCCACATCCATTGAGGTGGATACTTTCAAAACCGGAAAGGTTTCTGACGAGAGGCTCGTGGAGATTATCCGCGAAAACTTCGATCTGCGCCCGGCCGGAATTATTCGGATGCTGAACCTTCGCAGGCCTATTTATAAACAGACGGCCGCTTACGGACACTTTGGCCGGACCGATCTGGACCTTCCGTGGGAGAAGCTTGACAAGGCGGAAGAACTGAGGAAATATTTATAAAGGAGTCCCAGACTGACATGAAAAAGATATTTTTGTTGATTGCCCTGAGCGCAATTCTCGGTGTTTCGGGATGCAGCAAGGAGCAGGCAGCGGAAAATACAGCAGAAGAAAAGACAGAAGAGACGACAGAAGAAGAGACAGAAACGGTAAAACGCAGACTTGAAATTTATTCTGCAGAAGACAGCAGCACCATTCTCGTCACCATCGAGGATCAGGAGACTGTAAATAAGCTTATGGACGATTCCGGGTGGACGGATGCTGAAAAAGCGCCGGAGGGCCTGGAGCCGGAGTATGGAATTGTGGTATGGCAGGAGAAAAAGGTAAACTACGAGCGGCCTGAGGGGGCGGAGCCGGAGTTCGAGATTATAGAGACTATCACGACCTTTAAGAATTCTGACTATATTGAAAAGGTATATTCCCAGAACGCGGTAAAAAACATTATGATTCCCGTCAGTGCCGTCGGATATTACTATACTGTTCCGGAAGAATTTTTTGAGCTTTTGCAGGATGCGTTAAAATAAGTTTGAGAGAAGCCTGAACAGGGGCGGATATGGCTCGTATGAGTCATATCCGCCCCTGAAGGTTTTTAATATCGGTATTTCCCGGCGCCCCGTTGTTTCGTGGAATTCTACCATTCCTTTTGATAAACGGTTTCTCCGTTTTTGATGACGGTTTCCACCAGATTGATCGCCGTATGGTAAGGCATATAGTGAACAGAGGGATATTTCAGAATCACAATATCGGCATTTTTTCCCTTTTCCAGGCTTCCGATGGTATCTGCACGGCCCACGGCGGCGGCGCCGTTGATGGTCAGTGCGGAAATCACCTCTTCAATGGACATATTCATATAAATGCAGCCAAGAGCCACCAGAAGCGGAATGCTGTTGGTAAAGCAGCTTCCAGGGTTTAAGTCGGAGGCCAGGGCAACGGCGCAGCCGTTATCGATCATTTTTCTGGCGGGAGCAAAGGGCTCTTTTAAGCAGAAAGCCGTAGCCGGAAGCAGAGTGCTGATAACGCCTGCTTCTGCCATCTGGCGGATTCCCTCATCAGAGGCCTTTAACAGATGGTCTGCGGAGCAGGCTCCGGTCCTCGATGCCAGTTCCGCGCCGCCTAAGGAAAACATTTCGTCTGCATGTACCTTAAGCTTAAAGCCCATTTCCTTTGCCTTTGTCAGGTAGTATTCTGAATCTTCAATTCCAAATACTCCCTTTTCACAGAAAATATCCGCAAATTCCGCAAGCTGTTCCTCGCGGACAACGGGCATTACATCGGTAAGCAGCATATCTATGAATTCCCGTTCTTTTCCCTTATACTGGGGAAGAACGCTGTGGGGGCCCAGAAAGGTGGTTACAATATCCACCGGATGGGAGGCGTTAAGCTGTTTCATGGCCCTGAGCTGCTTTAACTCCGTTTCACGGTCCATGCCATAGCCGCTCTTTCCTTCCACCGTAGTCACACCGAATTCCAGCATGCGGTTTAACTGTTCCCTGCCGATGGAGGTGAGCTCTTCCAGGGTGGCTTCCCTGGTGGGGGAGACGGTGGCATTGATGCCGCCGCCCCGCTCCATAATAGACATATAGGTATCGCCCTTTAAGCGCCAGGAGAATTCTTCTGCCCGGTAGCCGCCGAAAATAAAGTGGGTATGGGAATCCACAAAGCCGGGAAGAACGGTTTTTCCAGATGCGTCCATGACATCATATTCGGACAGGTCAATGAGCTTATCCAGTTCCTCTGTTTTTCCCACGGCAAAAATTTTCTGGTCATGAATCAGAACACCGCCGTCCAAAATCAGGCCGATTTCAGACATTTCATGCCCCTTTTTGGGAGCGGAGCCCTGGCAGGTTACTAACTCCGATGCATGACGGATGTAGCGTTTTTTCATGGAAGGTTCTCCTGTTCTACTTTTCGACAGCGTCTTTAAATACTTTTTCAATTAAGGCATCGTCTGCAATGTACGGCATGGTAATTGCATCAGAGCCGGCGAATTTCCGGTTGTATTCTGCAACGGTCTCGATGGAGTGCTCATTGCGGGCCCAGCTTCTTCTGGAGACACCCACCATGGTATCCCACGGAATTGCTTCGCGGATGATCTGGTCTGTCATTTCGGAGCCGTCCAGTACAAGGCCGAAGCCGCCGTTGATGGCCTTACCGATTCCGGTGCCGCCGCCGTTGTGGAGAGCCACTAAGGTCATGCCGCGGGCGGCGTTTCCTGCATAACAGTGGGTGGCCATATCGGCAGTAAAGTTGGAGCCATCGTAAATATTGGAAGTTTCACGGTAGGGGGAATCGGTTCCGCCTGTATCATGGTGGTCACGTCCAAGCATAACCGGACCGATTTCTCCGTTTCGTACCATCTCGTTGAATTTTAAGGCGATATCGCGGCGGCCAAGGGCATCCTGATAGAGGATACGGCACTGGGTGCCTACAACCAGCTGGTTCTTCTCGGCATCACGGATCCATACCCAGTTGTCACGGTCCTGGAACCGGCGGTTGGGGTCAATGATTTCCATGGCAGCATGGTCTGTCTTGATTAAATCCTCATGTTTGCCGGACAGGCAGCACCAGCGGAACGGGCCATAGCCATAGTCAAACAGTTCCGGTCCGAGTATGTCTTCCACATAGGACGGGAAAATGAAGCCCTCAGAGGTATCCACGCCGTTTTTGGAAATTTCCTTGTTTCCGGCGTCAAATACGGCCTTCATGAATGCATTTCCGTAATCGAAGAAATAGGAGCCGCGTTCAACCAGGGTCCGGATCAGGTGGAAGTGCTTGGTTAAGGACTGGTTTACCAGTTCACAGAATTTCTCTTTGTCATGGTCCAGCATTTCCGTTCTCTGGGCAAAGGTAAGGCCCTGGGGGCAGTAACCACCGTCATAGGGAACATGACAGGAAGTCTGGTCGGAAAGCAGGTCGATGGCGATATTGTTGTCAACGGCATATTCCAGCAGGTCCACAATATTTCCGTGGAAGGCGATGGACATGTGCTCTTTCTTTTCCATATAAGAATGTGCCAGGCGGAAGGCCTCTTCGGGGGATTCGGTGATCAGCTTTACCCAGCCCTGGCTGTGCCTGGTTTCAATACGGGAGGAATCCACCTCTGCTACAATACCTACACCGCCTGCGATTTCGATGGCCTTGGGCTGTGCGCCGCTCATTCCGCCGAGACCGCTGGTTACGAACAGATGGCCTGCCAGGTCTCCGTCGGCGGGAACGCCAAGGAACTTGCGGCCTGCGTTTAAGATGGTATTGAAGGTGCCGTGTACAATTCCCTGGGGTCCAATATACATCCAGCCTCCGGCAGTCATCTGGCCGTAGGAGGAACAGCCCATGGCGGTTGCTTTGGCCCAGGCGGCGGGATTGTCTCCCTCCCCTACCATAAGACCGTTGGTGATGACCACACGGGGAGCCTGTTTGTGGGAGTGGAACAGACCGAGAGGATGTCCGGACATCACAACCAGAGTCTGTTCATCGGTCAGCACCTCCAGATACTTTTTAATGAGCTGGTACTGCATCCAGTTCTGGCATACCTGTCCGGTTTCACCGTAGGTAACCAGCTCGTAAGGATAAAGAGCCACTTCGTGGTTTAAATTATTGTCGATCATAACCTGGAATGCTTTGCCCTGAATGCAGTTTCCCCTGTATTCGTCAATGGGCTTTCCGTAAATGCGCTCCTTTGGCATGAAACGGTAACCGTAGATACGGCCATGTGTCAGAAGCTCTTCCATAAATTCCGGTGCCAGGGCCTCGTGAAGCTCCTCCGGAACATAGCGGAGAGCGTTTTTTACCGCCAGCTTTTTTTCATGGTCAGACAGAGTAAGCTCACGCATGGGGGCGCGGCGGATTCCTTCTTTAAACACAGGATACTCCGGAAGCACCGGATCCAGCTTGATTGTCATGGCATTTCCGATTTCTTTGTTGGTCATACGGGTGTTCATCCTTTCTTATTAAGATTTCCGTTTATTTTGTAATCATCATATCAGAAAAGAGTCCAAAAAACGTCTATAAATAGCGACTGTCCTGAGGTTATTTGAAATGTTGACAGGAATTTAGACGTTTTGTATACTGAAAATAACAAATGGAGAACATTACTGTTCACACTGGAAAACAGGAGGGAAATTGTGAAAAAAATTGAAATCCGACTTTTCGGCACTCCGAAAATTTTCGCAGACGGGGAACCGGTAACCTTTCCTTATAAGAAGGTGGAAGGCTTTCTATATTTTCTTTGTGTGAAGAAAAATATCACCAGGGAGGAGGCAATCTGCCTTCTGTGGGGAGACGAGGAGGAATCAAGCGGAAGAAAAAAACTGCGGGATGCCATTTATCAGGTCCGAAGAAGGCTGGACAAAGATTTCTTAATCACTACCGGGCATACAGGAGTGGCCTTAAATCCTGATTATCCGCTTATCCTTGACTGGGACGGGGAGAAGGAGAGAACATTAGGAGATAAGGAACCGTTTCTGGATTATTTTTACATAAAAAATTGCTTTGAGTTTGAAGAGTGGGTCAATGGGATCAGAGAGTGGCAGAGCAGGGAAACGGTTAAAAATGTATCGGAGAAATTCAGACAGGCAAAGCAGCAAAAGGACATCACAGGGATACAGAAATATGGAACACTTCTTATGAAAGAAAATCCTTATGATGAAGAATTGTACCAGGAGCTCATGAGCGTTTATGCGGAAAATGGCGATTATATCATGGCCATCCGCCTGTATTACGATCTGGAGAAAAGCCTCAGGGAGGAGATGGGGATAGAACCTTCGAAAAAAATCCGGGAGCTGTTCCAGAGGATTTTTCATGTGAAGGAGCATTTAAAAACTGTGAACAGTCCAATAGAGATCCCCTTTATTGGAAGAAAAAAGGAATTATTTTCCTTCAGCGAGTTTTTAGAGTGGGATCCGGAACATCCTGTGACATGCCTGCTGACAGCGGGGGAAGAAGGGGTCGGAAAGACTGCTTTTCTGGAGAATGGTTTAAAATTAGCTTCCTCCAGACAGATGGTTACGCTGCATTCCGCCTGTTACCGTCACGGGGCAGATTTTTTCCTGAATCCCTGGAGCGATATTTTACAGGAGCTGCACCAGATTCAAGAAAACGGCGGACCTGGCAGTATTTTGTATCCGGAGGATGAAAGGCGCCTGTCCATCATCATGAACATGGGGAATGCAGAGGAAACAGACAGCCGGAAACTGACCTATTCTGTAATAGAACGTGAGGTGACAGGACTTTTTGAGCGGATTACAAAGAAATACAGGATTGTGCTGGCATTTGATGATATCCAGTGGATGGACCGGATGAGTCTTCAGCTTTTAAGCAGGCTCATGAACGCCATACCGGACGGGAGGATTCTTGCTGTCTGCACATGCAGTAAGAACAGGGAAGCAGAGGTCATGACATCTTTGGAACCGTTGGTGAGGAATGACAGGCTGGGTGTGCTGCACCTGGAGCCTTTTACGGAGGAAGAGGCAGGGGAAATGATTCACCGGATGCTGCCGGAACTGGACAACGAGCTGGAAAAGCGTCGTTCTATTTTTCGTTCCACGGAAGGGAATGCATTTTTCCTCAGAGAAATGATAAATGTAATCCGGAAAAAGGGCTTCACTCTGGAAAAATCAGCTAAGACAAATCTCGCTATTCAGACCAGGCTTATGTCGGTGACTGGGGAGGAGCGGGAAGTTCTGGAATGCATGTCCGTATTTCCGGAAAAGATTGGCATTGAGGAACTGGAATACCTGATGAGGGGAACTGACAGACTTACGCTTTTAAAGCGGCTGGAACGGCTCCAGGAGGCGTTTCTGATTCAGGAGGTTCTGGTGGGGTGGAATGTTTACTACAAATTCAGCCACCGGCTGTTTCAGGAATATGTCTATGAAAAGCAGAGCAATGGAAAAACGCTTCTTTATCACCGGATGCTGGCGGAATACTATGGGGAACAGTCGGAGAGAAATGTGAAATCCCTGTCCCTGGCGGCATATCACTATGAAAAGTGCCATGATCAGGTACAATCCTACAAGTACCAGATTTATTATCTGAAAGAGTTTTATACTGTCATGAACGAAAATTTCCCGGTGCTCCATGCGGACAGTCCGGAGCCAGAAGATGAATTCAGTGTGATGACCGGGGCGGAAAAGATGCTGGAGCTGGCCAGGCAGGTGATCGGCTTAAAGGGGGACTCTCATGCCATACGCCAGATGAAGATGGAGATGTATTACATTAAAGGCCGGTATGACATTGCCATGGGGGATTATGATACGGGAACCGAGGCAATCCGGAAAAGCTCCGGCCTCGCGGTGATACTTGGGGATGACGAGACGCTTCTGGCGTGTATCAAGCAGCAGATTTTCTATGGAATCCAGATCGGGGACACGGAAAAAGTGGAGCAGTTTGTGGAGCAGGGGCTTAAGTGCCCGGCGGGAAGCAAAAAAGAAGAATATGCAACGCTTATGCGGTTAAAGGGACTCTGTTACATGCAGAAGGGAAGGTATGATATGGCGGAAACCATGCTGTTACAGTCCTTAAGCCTGTTCCAGAGTCTGAATCATGAAAGCTATGGCGCGGGAACTGCCGCCTGCTACAATTACCTGGGTGATCTGTACCGGCAACAGGGATTTTATGATGAGGCCATGGCTTATTACGGGCGGGCCCAGTCTGTGGGCGAGGGGGTCACAAGGACCAATGGAATGGGACAGATTTACTCCAACATCGGGCAGATGTATTATCTGCGGGGGCAGTTTCAGGAGGCCCTGGAATATCTGGAAAAGGCCAGGGACTGTCTGGAAAAGAACCGGTACCGGTGGGGACTGGAACGGACGGAAGGGTATCTGGCGCTGGTCTGTCTGAAAATGGGAGAGGAGAAGAGGGCCAGAAGGCATTATGAGAAGGGAAAAGAAATTTCTGTGAAAATCAGGAATCCGGAAACCGGCCGTCTGCTGGCGGAAGTGGAACGGCAATTAAATAAACTGCCATATTAGCATGTTAAAGCAAAAAAGTGAGAAAGCATAAGCCTGATTGGACAAATAATCAGTTTTATGGCTCGTATTTGACGCTTTTTTGACGTTTTTGACGTATAATAAAGACAAAAATTGTAGCAGGGAAAATGCAAAGGAGAGAGTAATATGCAAAACGTTGTGATTACGGGCCATGATCTTACGGTCGAAGAAATTATCGCCGTCTGCCGCGGGGGTGCAGAGGTGGTTCTGTCTGAGGGAAGCCGTAAAAAAATTCTGGAATCCAGACAGGTGGTGGAAGATCTGGTAGCTGAAAGAAAGGTGGTTTATGGAATTACCACCGGATTCGGAAAATTCAGCGATGTGGTCATTTCCCAGGATGAATGTAAGCTGCTTCAGAAAAATCTGATTATTACCCATGCCGTAGGTGCGGGAAGTCCGTTTGCAAAGGACATTACGAGAGGAATTCTGCTGCTCCGTATCAACAATCTGTCAAATGGTTTTTCCGGAATCCGTCTGGAAACCATCGAGACCATGATTGCCATGTTAAATAAGGGCGTGATTCCGTTTATTCCGGAAAAGGGTTCCCTGGGTGCGTCCGGAGACCTGGCTCCCTTATCCCATATGGTTCTTCCGATGATCGGTCTGGGCATGGCCTGGTATGAAGGGGAGCTGCTTCCCGGCGCAGAGGCCATGAAGCGGGCCGGGATTCCGGTGATCGAGCTTTCCGCAAAAGAGGGACTGGCTTTAAATAACGGAACTCAGGCGATGACCTCCGTTGGAGCTCATGCCCTTAACGATGCGATTACTTTGTTAAAAGCAGCAGATATTGCGGCCGCTTTATCCTTTGAGGCGCAGAATGGCGTGGTGGATGCCCTGGATCCGAGAGTCCATCAGGTGCGGCCCCATGCAGGACAGATGGCGACAGCAAGAAATTTGCTGAAGCTTCTGGAGGGAAGTAAAAACGCGACACGTCAGGGTGAAATCCGCGTACAGGATGCCTATTCCCTGCGCTGCTGCCCGCAGATTCACGGTGCCAGTAAGGATGCGGTGAATTACGTAAAAGGACGTGTGGATATTGAGATCAACTCCGTTACAGATAACCCGCTGATCTTCAAAGAGGACAGAAGCGGAATTTCCGGCGGCAATTTCCACGGACAGCCCATGGCTTTGAGCTTTGACTTTTTAAAGATTGCGGAGTCCGAGCTGGCTGACGTTTCCGAGCGGAGAATTGAGCGCCTTGTGAATCCGGCTTACAGCGGACTTCCGGCATTCTTAACGCCCAACGGCGGTGTAAATTCCGGCTTTATGATTGTACAGTATTCCGCCGCCGCGCTGGTTTCCGAAAATAAGGTTCTGGCACATCCGGCCAGCGTGGACAGCATTCCTTCCTCCGCCGGACAGGAAGATCATGTAAGCATGGGCACCATCGCGGCAAGACAGGCGGGAGAGATCGGACGCAATGTGCGCCGCGTTCTGGCCATGGAGCTTATGGTTGCATGCCAGGGGATTGATATGAGGGGAAATAAGGGCCTTGGTAAGGGAACCCAGGCGGCCTACGATCTGGTAAGAAGCCATGTGGCACGTCTGGATGAGGACCGCGAGCTGTACGAGGATATCAATTACTGTGAAAAAATCATTGAGGATGGCTCTCTGGTGCGTGTGGTGGAAGAAGCGCTGGGAGAGGCCATTGAATTCTAAAGCGAGGCTTTCATGGCAGACTATCAGATCAGAAAAATAGAAGAGAGCGAATACCATACTTCCGCCTGGAGCGGAGGTATGACCACGGAACTGTGTCTTTCCCCAGAAGAAGGCAGTTATGCACAGCGGAACTTTTTATGGCGTTTGAGTTCTGCAACCGTAGACCTTCCGGAAAGCACTTTTACGGCTCTTCCGGATTATGAAAGAATTATTATGACTCTGGAAGGGGAGCTTGACTTATCCCATAATGGAGGGGAATGGCTTCATCTGAAAGAATTCATGCCTCATCGGTTCGATGGCGGAGATTTGACAGTCAGCAGAGGAAAAGTTACAGATTTTAACCTGATGTTAAAGAAAGGCTGCTGTACAGGAGATATGAGCCCTCTTCTTATGAAAAACGGGGAAAGAATGGAAACCGGAAAAGACCCATGCCCCGGACTGCAGGATGGATTTGGGGAGCATATCCTTTACTGCCATAAAGGGCAGATGACTGTCCGTACAGAGGCCGGAGAAACCTTTGGGCTGAAAGGCGGACAGACACTTTGGGCTTTTGGGGATTTTACCGGGGCAAAGTGGGTATTCCAGGCAGAAAGCAGTGTAAAAGCGGTGCTTGTTCCGGTGAAAAAGATTATGCATGGTGGTGCCACGTAAGCGAGGCATGGGGGGTATTATGCAGTAACGATTCAGGGGAGATCCGGAAGACTGCAACGAGAGAATCAAAATAAGGAGGACAGGTAAGATGGGAAACAAATTGATTGAATGCGTACCTAATTACAGTGAGGGACGTGATCTGGAAAAGGTGGAAAAGATTGTTGATTGCTTCAGAGGAAAAAAGGGCGTAAGGCTGCTGGACTATCAGACGGATCCGAATCATAACCGCTGCGTGATTACTGTGATTGGGGAACCGGAGCCCTTGCGGGATGCGGTAGTCGCATCTTTTGGGAAGGCTGTGGAGTTAATTGATCTGACAAAGCACGAGGGCCAGCATCCCAGAATGGGAGCTGTGGATGTGGTTCCCTTTATTCCCTGCCGCAACACAACCGTAGAAGAGGCAGATGCGCTGGCAAAAGAAGTTGCCGGGATCGTAGGAGAAAAATTTGGAATTCCGTGTTTTTTATATGAAAATTCTGCAACTGCTCCCCACAGAACCAATCTGGCAAGTATCCGTAAAGGCCAGTTCGAGGGAATGGCTGAGAAAATGAAGGATACAGAAAAATGGGCGCCGGATTTTGGTCCGGACAAACCCCATCCCACAGCCGGAGTCAGTGCAGTAGGAGCAAGAATGCCGCTGGTGGCTTATAATGTGAATCTTGGAACTTCCAACCTGGAAATTGCGAATCAGATAGCAAGACGCGTCCGCAATATCAATGGCGGATATCATTATATCAAGGCTATTGGTGTTATGCTTGAGGACAGAAATCTGGCACAGGTTTCCATGAATCTGACGGATTATACAAAGACTGCCGTTTATCGTGCGTTTGAGGCCGTTAAGATGGAAGCAAAGCGTTACGGCGTTCCGGTTCTGGAAAGCGAAATTGTCGGCCTTCTTCCGATGCAGGCCCTGATTGACTGTGCAGAGTATTATCTCCAGGTGGCCAATTTTGACCCGGCGCAGATTATGGAGAACCGTCTTCTGGAGGAGGAATAAAACGTGGCGGATTTAAAGGATTTAACAGTCGAAAAATTTGCTGAAATTACAGCCTCCGATGCTCCGGCTCCGGGCGGCGGCAGCGTGTCCGCCATGGCGGCCTCCATAGGAGCGGCGCTGGCAGAAATGGTGGCGAATCTTACAGTTGGAAAAGCAAAGTACGCGGATGTGGAAGGAGAAATGAAGGCGCTGTCTGCTGAGGCGGCAGTTCTCCGGAAGGAGCTGATTCTGGCAATTCAGAAGGATACAGAGTCTTTCAACCTGTACATGGATGCTCTTTCCATGCCAAAGGATACTGATGAGCAGAAAGCAGCCAGAAAAGAGGCCATGCAAAATGGTCTTAAAGAAGCCGCAAAAGTGCCGCTTTCCGTTGCAGAGACCGCCATAAAGATTTTCCCCATTGCGGAGGCTGTGGTCGCACGTGGAAATTCCAACGCTGTCACAGATGGACTTGTGGGAACCATGATGACAAGAACAGGGATTCTTGGGGCGTTATTAAATGTGAAGATCAATCTGGGTTCCATTAAGGACGAGGCCTTTGTTTCCGATATGGCGGGAAAGGTAAAAGAACTGGAAGAGCAGACGGTTGCCTGGGAGAGAAAAATTTTGGAGAACTCCGGAATCATTTAACTGTAAAAGAAAAAAATATTTAAAAGGGCGGCCGGCTGCATCAGATCGGCCGCTTTCCTTTTGGGGGAAAACATATTTTATAATAGTTTTATAAACAGGCATTCTAAAATATGGTATAATTCTTATATAAAAAGTGTAACTGTTCGGCAGGTCTGTGTATTAAGGGGTTTGCTTTTAACTCCGGTCCTGAACAGTGATATAAAATTAAAAAGGAGGCGCATTGCCGCTTATGAAAATTCGCACGAGACTTGCAATCGCGTTTCTTACCATAACCGTGGTGCCGATCTCACTGATTTATGTGGCTGTTATGGGCCTAAATAACTATCAGGCCAGGGCATTCAGACAGACGTATGGTCTATCTGAGGAGGTAGATTTGTCGGTGGGGGCCTCCATCCGTGTGTTCAGCCGCCTTACGGAATCCATACAAAAAGAGATTGACAGAGATATCAATGAAAAAACAGATAATTTTGAGGATGAAACTTATCTTGCTGATCTAAATGGAAGGCTTTCCATGAAGCATTCCTTTTTGATTGTCCGCAAGGCAGGTCATACTTTTTTTACAGGGGATCAAAAGGCCACAGACCAGCTGGCAAATGAGTTTACCGATTATGAGGATATGGAATACCTGTCTAACTGGGGAAATTATCTGGATGGAAATACAGAGCACCTGATTAAACAGAAAAATTTCACGTTTCCTGACGGCGAGGAGGGGAGCCTGTACCTGGTAACCAACGTGTTGGATGTGATTCCGGAAATCAAATCCATGATTTTTGAAATGTTTTTCACCAGTGTCCTTATTTTATTTATTACAGGAGCTTTCCTTACGGTCTGGGTCTACCAGTCTATCTGGCGTCCTTTAGGAAAACTCCAGGAAGCCACGAAAAAGATCAGAGATGGAAATCTGGATTTTACTCTGGAAATTGAAGACGATGATGAAATAGGGCAGCTTTGTCAGAATTTCGAGGAAATGAGACTCCGTCTGAAAGAAAGCACAGAGGAAAAGATACAATATGATAAAGAAAACAAGGAACTGATCAGCAACATTTCCCATGACCTGAAGACTCCAATTACGGCCATTAAAGGTTATGTGGAAGGCATTATGGACGGAGTGGCATCTTCCCCGGAGAAACTGGATAAGTATATCCGAACCATATATAATAAGGCCAACGATATGGACAGACTCATTGATGAACTGACCTTTTACTCTAAAATTGATACCAATAAAATCCCTTATACTTTCTCAAAAATCAATGTTGCCAACTATTTCCGGGACTGTATTGATGAGGTGGGGCTGGAACTGGAAGCCCGCGGTGTGGAACTGGGGTATTTTAACTATGTGGACGAAGATGTGATGGTCATTGCCGATGCGGAGCAGATGAAACGGGTGATCAACAATATCATTGGGAACTCGCTGAAATACATGGATAAAAAAAATGGGATTATTAATATCCGGATTCGTGATGTGGGAGATTTTATTCAGATCGGAATTGAGGACAATGGAAAAGGAATTGGCCCCAAAGAGCTTCCGTATATTTTTGACCGGTTTTACAGGACAGATTCGTCCAGAAATTCCTCCAAAGGCGGAAGCGGTATTGGTCTTTCCATTGTAAAAAAGATCATCGAGGATCATGGAGGAAAAATCTGGGCCACCAGTAAAGAGGGGATTGGTACGGAAATTCATTTTGTACTCAGAAAGATCATGGTTTAGAAGGAGATAAGATATGAGTAAAATTTTGATCGTGGAAGATGAAGAGAGCATAGCAGAGCTTGAAAAAGATTATCTGGAGCTTTCAGGATTCGAGGTGGAGATTGAAAATGAGGGAGAGAGTGGCTTAAAGCGTGCTTTGGAAGAGGAGTTTGATCTGTTCATTCTGGATTTGATGCTGCCGGGGGTGGACGGTTTTGAAATCTGTAAAAAAATTCGTGAGAGTAAAAATACGCCGATCATCATGGTTTCCGCCAAAAAGGACGATATTGATAAAATCAGAGGCCTGGGGCTGGGGGCGGACGATTATATTACAAAGCCTTTTAGCCCGAGTGAAATGGTGGCCCGTGTAAAAGCACATATGTCCCGGTATGAAAGATTGATCGGAAGCGGGGTTCCGGCCAATGATATCATCGAAATCCGCGGCCTGAAAATTGATAAAACAGCCCGCAGGGTCTATGTAAATGGAGAGGAGAAAAATTTTACCACAAAAGAATTTGACCTTCTTACCTTCCTGGCTCAGAATCCCAATCATGTATTTACAAAGGAGGAGCTGTTTTCAAAAATCTGGGATATGGAGTCCATCGGCGATATTGCCACTGTTACCGTGCATATTAAAAAGATCCGGGAAAAAATCGAATTGAATACAGCGAAGCCGCAGTATATTGAAACCATATGGGGTGTGGGATACCGGTTTAAAGTATAATCGCCTTGACAATTGAATACCATGCGCGTAAACTTGTAAAGGGATTAATTTTGGACGAAAGGTAACAAAAAAGAATGAAGTACAAGACTAGGTTTATTGCATTTTTTACAGCCATGGTGGTTTTCAACCTGGCGGCAAACTTCGCTCATCCGGTGACACCCACAGTCATTCAGGATCTGCATCTGCACGATTATATGTTCGGGGTTGCGCTTGCAGCCATGCTGCTTACGAACTTTTTAATGTCACCGTTCTGGGGAAAGATTAACGTTTATATTTCCTCAAAGCTGTCGCTTCTGATTTGCTGCTGCGGATATGGAATCGCTCAGGTCTGGTTTGCTTACGCCACCACAGAGCTTATGATTATTCTGGCCAGAATGTTTGCAGGATTATTTACAGGCGGTATTTTCGTGAGTTTCCTGACCTATGTGGTGAATGTTTCACACCCCGAGGACCAGGGGAAATTTCTTACATACAGCGCAACCATCAAGAGTGTGGCCAGTGCCTTCGGCTATATGATCGGAGGATTTTTAGGAGAAATTTCTGTAAAGCTTACGTTCCTTGTACAGGCGGGTACTTTGATCGCCGTGGCAGTCGCTTTTTACTTTATCTGTGAGACAGATGTAGCTGCGGATTTAAAGGCGATTCCTGCGAAAAAGCTTGTGAAGGAAGCCAACCCTTTCCAGGCTTTTCTGGACAGCCGCCAGTTTATGTGTGTGGCCTTTGCCCTGCTGTTTGCAATAAATATTCTGATTAATTTTGGAAATACAGGCTTTGACCAGGCGTTCAACTACTACCTGAAGGATGAACTGGGCCTGACTTCTTCCTATAATGGAATTATTAAGGCCGGTGTTGGTTTTGTTTCCTTTATTTCTAATATGACATTATGTGTGTGGATTATCAATAAAACAAACGTGAAAAAGTCTATGGTGGTGCTGGTGGCAATCTGTGCCTTATCTGCTGTGGGAACCACCCTTCCGGTACCTATCGGTCTTTTTATTGCTTTCAGCGTTCTCGTTTACGCAGGCTATTCTGTCAGTGTTCCTGTTCTTCAGAATATGGTGGCGAACAGTGCAAAGCCCGCGCAAAAAAATCTGGTTATGGGTTTCTTCAATGCAACCCAGTCTCTGGGAAGTATTGCGGGTTCCCTGACTGCCGGCTTTATTTATTCTGTTCATGTGAAGCTGCCGTTTGCCTGTACCTTCGTAATCTATGCGGTGGGCATCCTTGCGGCTATGGGATATCTGTGTTATAAAAAAGAAAAGTAGAAAAACTGAAAAAATTGTAAAAGGCATTTCCCAAGATGAAACGGGAAATGCCTTTTCTATTTTAAAAATATTTTTAAAAGTTAGTATTAATTGAAAAAAACAATACTTACCAGACCTGATTGACAAAGAATGGAACAATTTTATAAACTGTTTTTGTGGTTGAAGGTTTTACATTTTCAATGCAAAATACAGAAAAGAATAGGAGAAAAGGTATGAGAAGAAACAAAATCACAAGAATTCTTGCCTTGGGTCTTGGTATTGTTTTGTCTTTGACTGCGTGCGGCAGTCAGGCACAAACAGAAACAAAGGCTTCGGAGGCAGCGGAAACAACGGCAGCGGCAGGGGGAACACAGGCTGCTGAGACAAAAGCGGCGGAAACCAGCTCAGCTGCCCCGGCGGCAGAGTATAAGGATACCATGAACATTGCCGCAACGGCTCAGCCGCCGACCCTGGATTCTATGACATCCTCTTCCAACATTGCAGACGGAATCGCAATGCATATTTTTGAGGGACTGTATATGATGGACAACACTTATACGCCGCAGCCGGTACTGGCTGAGTCCTGCGATATCAGCGAAGATGGCCTTGTTTACACTTTTAAGCTTCGGGAAGGAGTTAAGTTCCATAACGGAAAGGAAATGACGGCTGAGGATGTGACGGCTTCCATGAACCGCTGGCTGCAGACATCTGCAAAGGCAAAGGCAATTCTTGGAACTTCCGTATTTGAAACCGTGGATACCTATACGGTGACCATGACCGTGGAGCATGCGGCGTCTGATATTTTGATTCTTCTTGCCGCCCCGTCCCAGTTTGCGGCTATCTCCCCGAAAGAGGTGGTTGATGCGGCAGGACCGGAAGGCTTACAGGAGTTTATCGGAACCGGCCCCTATAAGCTTCAGGAGTGGAAGCAGGATCAGTACATTCATTTGGTAAAGAACAGCGACTATCAGTCTCCGGAAGGAGAAACCAGTGGTTTTGCAGGAAAGAGAGAGGCAAGCACGGAAAATATTTATTTCCGTTTTGTCAGTGATGACGCTACCCGTATTGCAGGGATCCAGACGGGGGAATATGATGCAGCCGAAGATATCCCGTTGGAGCGGTATGACGAAGTGGCGGCAATGCCCGGTGTAAACCTTCACACAAAGACAGGCGGAACTCTGACCCTGTTTATCAATACCAGCCAGGGAATTATGGTAAATCAGGATCTTCGCCTGGCAGTTCTGGCAGCTCTTAATATGGAAGAAATCATGTATGGAAGCTATGGAAATCCGAATCTTTATATTTTGGATCCAGGTTACATGAACCTAAAGCAGGAGCAGTGGGCTGTAAAAGGCGGAGAAGAATACTATAATCAGGGCAATGCTGAAAAGGCAAAAGAACTTCTCGCGAAAGCCGGTTATAATGGAGAAAAAATCCGTCTTGTGACAACACCTGATTATCAGGAAATGTACAATGCAACACTGGTGGTTCAAGAGCAGCTTCGTCAGGCCGGATTCAACGCGGAAGTGGAAACCTATGATTTCCCGGTATTCATGGAACACAGAAGTGATCCGGCACAGTTTGATATCTATATCACCAGTAACTCTTACCAGCTTCTTCCGTCCCAGCTTTCCGTTGTAAACCCGGGATGGGCCGGACTTGATGTGAAGGAAGTAAATGAGGGAGTTAATGCGATCCGTTTTGCGGCCAGCAATGAGGAAGCAAAGGAAAACTGGAATAATCTTCAGACATTCCTGTATGAATATGGCGCGGCCAGCGTACTTGGTCACTTCAGTGGAGTTACTGCAACCAGCCAGAAAATAGAGAACTTTGAATTTTTCCACTATCCCGTATATTGGAATGCAAAAGTAGCCAAATAAAGAGTAACCACTTGGAAGGAATGAGGAGAAGATATGTTTTCCTACATAATTAAACGAATTGTTTCCCTAATTCCGACGCTTTTTGTGGTTTCCGTAGCAGTTTTTCTGATTACATATCTGATGCCCGGCGGGCCGGCAACGGCCATGCTGGGCATGGAAGCCACCAAAGAAGAACTGGATGCCCTGAATGAAGCATTGGGATTCAACCGGCCGTTTCTGGTTCAGTATTTTGACTGGCTTGGCAAGGTGCTTAAAGGCGATTGGGGAGAATCACTGTTTTTGCAGCAGTCTGTGCTTTCTGCAATCGGTCAGTATTTTCTGCCGACATTAAGCCTTGCGCTGTTAGCAGAGCTTTTTGCGCTGGTTTTTGCCATCCCCTTTGGAATTCTGGCGGCATATAAGCGCGGAACCGCAGTGGATCTGGCCCTCGTCACCAGCACACTATTTGGCATTGCAGTTCCTGGTTTCTTACTGGGTATGTTTTTCATGCTGTTCTTCGGGGTAAAACTGCAGTGGCTGCCAGTGGCCGGTTACGCCCCATTAAAGGATGGGCTTTGGAATCACCTGAGATATTTGATTCTCCCGGCCCTTTCTCTAAGTACGGTTCAGGCAGCTCTGATTACCAGAATGACCCGTTCTTCTGTGATAGACGTGCTTTATCTGAATTATATCCGCACAGCCAGATCAAAAGGCCTGAAGGAGCGGACCGTTCTTTTAGTCCATGCATTAAAAAATGCAGCGCCATCGGTTTTAACGGTTGTGGGCCAGTCTTTTGGAACTCTGATCACAGGGGCCATCGTGACGGAAACTCTGTTCAATATACCTGGAATCGGACTTCTTACTATTAATGCTATCAACAGGCGCGACATTTATGTGATCCAGGGAGTCGTTCTGTTTGTAACTTTATTGTATGTGGGCGTGAACCTTACAGTGGATATTCTGTATGGAATGGTCGACCCGCGTATTCAGCTTGGAAAGAAATAGGGGGTGGCAAAGTGACAGAAGAAAAAAAACAAGCTGCTGCAAAAGAGCGAAGTCAGGCGATTCTTGAGGAACAGCGCCGCCTGAGAAAAGAAAAATTCCTGTCCAATCCGGCCCTTATAATCGGTCTTGTGGGTATGGCTATTATTGTACTGGCAGCCCTGATTCTTCCGGCTGTCAGCTCTGTGGACCCAAATGAGATGAAAGTTTTGGACAGGCTGAAACCACCCGGGGCAGAACATATTTTCGGTACTGATGAATTTGGAAGGGATTTATTTATTCGCGTTATGCACGGAGCGCGGGTTTCCATTTGCGTTGGGGGAGCTGTGACGATTTTCTCTTCCATTCTGGGAACGATTATTGGAATTTATGCCAGCTATTTTAAGATTCTGGACAATATCCTGATGCGTATTTGTGACGGACTGATCGCAATTCCCGGAGTCCTTCTGGCGGTTGCCCTAATGGCGGCTCTTGGAGCATCTATCTGGAATGTAATCCTGGCGCTGACGGTGGTATATACGCCCAGCATTGCCCGCGTGGTAAGGGCGGGGGCCTTAGTGGCCAGGGAGCAGGTTTATGTGGAGGCCGCAAAAATACAGGGTGCCAGTGATTTCCGGATTTTGTGGAAGATTATTCTTCCCAGTGTAGTTTCGTCCCTGACTGTACAGGCATCCTTTATTTTTGCTCAGGCCATTATTTCTGAGGCATCCTTAAGCTTTTTGGGAGTGGGCATTCCTGCTCCGGCAGCCAGCTGGGGAAATATTCTTCAGGCCAGCAAGCAGGTGCTTTCCAAAGCACCGTGGACTGCAATTTTTCCGGGGGCCTTTGTCATTATATCGGTTCTCAGCTTGAATCTTTTGGGAGACGGACTCCGAGACTTTCTGGATCCCCGTGTGAAAGGAGGGCGGAAAGGCTGATGGAAACAAACAATAAGCCTCTTTTGGAAATGGAGAATTTCCATGTATATTTTCGTGACAGAAAGAAACGCCTTCCGGCCGTGTCCGGTGTCAGCATGACGATTCATCCCGGGGAAATTGTGGGGGTAGTAGGAGAATCGGGCTCCGGAAAAAGTGTCATGTCCCAGTCCATCCTGCGCCTCAGAGAATACGAAGCGGATGTGGAGTATGAGGGAAGAGTTGTATTTGAAGGACAGGAGATCTTAAAGCTTCCGCTGGCACAAATGCAGAATATTCGCGGAAACAGAATTTCCGTAATCTTCCAGGATCCGCTTACTTCCCTGAATCCGGTTCTGACTGTGGGAAGGCAGATGGAGGAGGTACTGTTTCTTCATAAAAAAATGTCCAGGCAGGATGCCAGAGCCCGCAGTATCGAGCTGCTGCGCCTCACAGGAGTTCCATATCCGGAGCGGTGTGTCAAACAGTATCCCTATGAACTTTCCGGCGGTATGCAGCAGAGAGTCATGATCTCCATGGCCCTGGCCTGTGAACCAAGTCTTTTGATTGCCGATGAACCCACAACAGCCTTAGATGTGACAATTCAGAACCAGATCCTGCGCCTGCTTTCGGAACTGAATCAGAAGTTAGGAATGGCGATTCTTCTGATTACTCATGATTTAAGTGTCATGGCCCAAATCTGTCACAGCGTACGTGTCATGTATCTCGGACAGATTGTGGAAGAGGCAAAAACAGAAGAGCTGTTTGACAACCCCATGCACCCCTATACCCAGGGTCTTCTCGACTGCATTCCACATTTGGATGTGGACAGGGAGAAGCCGCTTCATGTAATCACAGGGACTGTTCCGCCATTGTCTCAAATTCCCGTGGGATGTCATTTCTGCACAAGGTGTCCCTATGCGACAGAACAATGCAGGAGCAGTGAGCCGCCGGCAGTGGAAACTGCGCCGGGCCATAAAGTAAAATGTTGGAATCCCCGTGTGGGAAATGAGAAAAAACGGGAGGAAAGTGCCATATGAGAGAACCGCTTCTTGAAGTAAAGGGCCTCAAAAAACGATATCCCGTTTACGGTCCGTTGGGAAAGCTGTTTAAACCGGTAGACCATATGAATGCGATCTGCGATATGTGTCTTGCCCTCTATGAAGGGGAGACCTATGGCCTTGTAGGAGAGTCCGGATGTGGAAAAACCACCACGGGCCGGGCGATTCTGGGGTTGCTCCATCCGGATGAAGGGGAAATTTTATATGAAGGAAAGGATCTTACAAAACTTTCGGATAAGGAAATGCGCCCCCTGAGAAAGGAAATCCAGCTTGTGTTCCAGGATCCGCTGTCTTCCCTGAATCCGAGACAGAGGATAGGCTCTCTGCTGGAGGAACCGTTAATTATTCAGAAGATCGGCGATGGTGAGAGCCGTCGGAGGGCTGTCATAGATATATTGGAAAAGGTGGGCCTTGCAGAGGAACATTATTTTCGGTATCCCCATGAGCTTTCCGGAGGCCAGGTACAGCGCCTTGGTATTGCAAGGGCCCTGATTATTAACCCGAAGCTGATTATCTGTGATGAGCCTGTATCGGCCCTGGATGTCTCCATTCAGGCTCAAATTCTGAATATGTTAAAGCGGCTGCAAAAGGAGATGAGTTTAAGTCTTCTTTTTATCTCCCATGATATCGGAGTCATCCGTTATATTTCCAACAGGATAGGAGTCATGTATCTGGGTTCTCTGGTGGAGGAAGCCGAGACCGAACAGTTATTTGAAAAGCCGCTTCATCCCTATACTCAGGCGCTGTTTTCTTCCGTTCCCGACCTTGCTTCGGGGCGCAGAAAACCGGAGATTCTTGAAGGGGAGCGTCCCATGCGGACTGACAAGTTTAAGGGCTGCGTATTCCACACCAGATGCCGGTATGCCACAGACCGCTGCCGGATGGAGGCTCCCTGCATGAGAGAGGTTTCACCCGGCCATAAGGTGGCCTGCCATATAACGTTATAGTTCACAGGGCGGGGAAAACCGAACGAAAACAGACGTCAAGCTCGCTTGTAAGGCTGTTTTCGCTCGGTTTTCCACATCGGGCGGACGCCCGATGCTTCTTGTCCGCGGTACGCGGGCAAGAAGATGCACCTCGTGAATAGTAGCCATATGACGGAATTGAAAGAAGGAAGTGCTTGACAAAAGCGGATACCTTCGGTTATAGTTAATACTGTTATCACTGGAGAAGATTCGGGGAAACCTGAAATCTTCTCTTTTTTTGAAGGTATCGCAAAAAGAAAGGAACATAGATGGAAACAGTAAAATTTGAAGACTTAAACTTAGAGGAAAAAATTCTCCGGGCAGTGACGGACATGGGATTTGAGGCGGCATCACCTATTCAGGCTCAGGCAATTCCGGTGCAGATGGATGGCCGGGATATGATCGGCCAGGCCCAGACGGGGACAGGGAAGACCGCGGCATTTGCAATTCCCCTGCTTCAGAAAATGGATTCAGGAAGTAAAAAGACCCAAGCCATCATTCTCTGCCCGACAAGAGAGCTGGCCATTCAGGTGGCAGAGGAAATCCGCCGTCTGGCCAAATTTACATCGGGAATCAAGGTGCTCCCTGTGTATGGAGGCCAGGAGATTGTAAAACAGATTCGTTCCTTAAAGGGGGGAGTCCAGATCATTGTAGGCACCCCGGGACGCGTCATGGATCATATGAGACGAAAAACCATCCGCACAGACGATATCCACACGGTGGTTCTCGATGAGGCGGATGAAATGCTCAATATGGGTTTTCTTGAGGACATGGAAACCATTTTAAGCCAGATGCCGGAGGAACGTCAGACTGTGATGTTTTCTGCTACCATGCCCCAGGCCATCGCAGACATTGCGAAGCGGTTCCAGAAAGAACCGGTGATGGTGAAGGTGGTAAAAAAGGAGCTGACCGTACCAAAGGTAACCCAGTATTATTACGAGGTAAAGCCCAGAAACAAGGTGGAGGTCATGTGCCGCCTTCTGGATTTGTATTCTCCGAAGCTTTCTGTGGTGTTCTGCAATACAAAAAAGCAGGTGGATGAACTGGTACAGGCCCTTCAGGGCCGCGGATATTTTGCAGAAGGCCTCCACGGCGATTTGAAACAGGAGCAGAGAGACCGCGTCATGGACAGCTTCCGTAATGGCGCTACGGAGATTCTGGTGGCCACAGACGTGGCGGCCAGAGGAATTGATGTGGACGATGTGGAGGCGGTGTTCAATTATGACATTCCCCAGGACGATGAATATTATGTCCACAGGATTGGCCGAACGGGGCGCGCCGGCCGGGAAGGACGGGCCTTCAGCCTGGCAGTGGGAAACGAGGTTTATAAGCTGCGGGATATTCAGAGATTCTGTAAGACAAAGATCGTTCCCCAGCCCATTCCGTCTTTAAACGACGTGACGGCAATCAAAGCAGAAAAAATTCTGGATGAGGTTCAGGAGGTACTCGCGGAAGGCGGGCTGGAGCGGATGGCGGATATCATTGAGAAACGCCTGCTGGCGGAGGAGTATACTTCCATGGAGCTGGCCGCGGGTTTTCTGAAAATGGCCATGGGAGATGATTACGAGGATATTGCCGAAGATACGAGGCCACTCAGAGACCTGGATAATCTGGGACGCCGTCTGGAGGGACAGGACAGGAGAGGCCGCGGCCAGAGACGGCATGGACGCTATGATGAGATGGAGGAGTATGAGGACAGAAGGGGCGCAAAGAATGCCATGACCAGGCTGTTTATCAATCTGGGAAAGAACCAGAATGTGCGGCCGGGGGATATCCTGGGCGCCATTGCCGGGGAATCCGGTATGCCGGGCCGCCTGGTGGGAAGCATTGACATGTATGATAAATATACCTTTGTGGAGGTGCCAAGGAGTCAGGCGGATGTGGTTATGGAGGCCATGAACCACGTAAAGATAAAAGGAAAAAACGTACATGTGGAGAAAGCCAATAAAAAATAGGACGTAACTGTTCAGTAGGTCTGCACACTTGCTGCGCTGACCGTAAGAAAACGTGGATATAGAAGGCAAAAATCCCATCGCCACAGGCGATTTTCAATGGATTTTTGCTCGTAACTGTGAGGGTACTGAACAGTTACGATAGGACATAATAAGAGTCTGGGGGAATCTGCAGCAAATATTGCAGACTCCCCGTAACTTCTCTTTCCGTAATAATTTCAGTAATCCATCAGATATTCAGACACATCGTATATGCTGACCAGATACATCCCATCAGATTAGACGGTCTTTCCGCGTCTCCTAACAGATGTACATGATCTCCCTGGATTGCATCATACAAATCTCTGTTGGAAGCGTAGCCGACGGATACAACCACGGTATCGGCTTCCACTTCTTTCACGTCCCTGTGGATGCCCTGCAGGCTCTGGTTGAGCGCTCTGCCCCGGATATTCGGTTCATTATATGTGGTTGTTTCAATATAGGCTTTTCCGTCCTCATATTTTACCACCTTGGAATTCTTAAGAATATCAACTTTATAATAATCCATCAGATCCAGCAGGCAGTTATAATTGGCGGCAGATAAACCTTCCACATTCAGAATGGTCGGACAGGTCTCCACAAGCGTTACCTTCTTATTCTTCCTTGCCAGATCATATGCCAGCTCACATCCGGTCAGGCCGCCGCCAACAATAACGACATTCTGATCCCGGATATTCTGATTCAGCAGTACATCCACTGCGTAGCGGACAGACGGCTGGTCAAATCCAGGTGCAGACAGCTTCCTTTCTTTTGCTCCCGTAGCGACAAAGATCTCCTCATAGCCGTCTTTATCTTCCGGTTTAAATTCTGTATTTAACAGTACATGGACGCCTGTTTCCTTCATCTGTCTTCTGTACCATTCGATCAGACGGCGGTCATCGTCTTTAAAGTCAAAGGCCGCAGCAGCAATGAAGATACCTCCCAGCACATCCTTCTTCTCGTACAGATCAACTTCATGGCCGCGCAGTGCACAGACTCTTGCCGCTTCCATTCCTGCGATTCCGCCGCCGACAACGGCAATTTTCTTCTTCCTGTCTGCCTTACTGATATTGTAATGATCTTCCATGCCGCATCGTGGGTTCAAAGCACAGGAAATGTCTTTTAAAGCCATTTTCTCATAGTCAAACTGAACGATTCTGGCAAGACATCCAAAATGACAGGAAATACACGGCCGGATATCATCAAGCCGCCCCTCTTTGAATTTCTTAGGCAGTTCAGGATCGGCCAATAACGGACGTCCCATACCCATCATATCGATCTTGCCTTCCGCGATAGACTTATCAGCCAGATCCGGGTCATCAAAACGGCCTGCACAGATTACGGGAATATCCACTTCCTTCTTAATAAGGGCAACATCCTTCAGATTAAGCGCTTTCGGCATATATACTGGCGGATGCGGCCAATACCACGCATCATAGGTTCCATTATCGCAGTCTAACATATCATAGCCTGCTTCCTGCAGCATCCTTGCAGCTTTCTTGCTTTCCTCGTAATCCCTTCCGAACTCTTCAAACTCTTCTCCCGGAACCGCGCCCCGGTTAAAGGCTTTTGTATAGCTTTTTACAGAGTAACGCAGGGAAACGGGGAAGTCTTGCCCGCACTTTGCCTTAATAGCCTGCACGATCTCTGTTGGAAAACGCAGACGGTTCTCCAGTGATCCGCCGTACTCGTCTGTACGCTTATTGAACGAAGAAATTGCAAACTGATCAAGCAGATATCCTTCATGAACCGCATGGACCTCAATCCCGTCAATCCCGGCATCCTTAGCCGCCTTTGCTCCAATGGCAAACCATTCAACATACTGATGGATCTCATCTACGGTCATCTCTCTCTGTACCTCTCTGGGATCCCATACATTCGGGGTAGCCGAAGGCGCCGGACCTCCGGGAGTTCCGGATCTTCCGGACATGGCCGAGATCATAATAAACACTTTCGATCCATACCTGTGAATGCCATCTGCCAGATATTTCGTGTTCTCCGTATATGTGGCAGGGTTGTTTACGATGGACGGGAGAAATTCTCCGGGCGGAATCGGAGCCATACCTGTAATAATCAGGCCGGTACCTCCCTTTGCCCTTTCAATATAATAGTCCGCCCCATCCTTTGTGTAAGATGCATCACTGTTCATCATACGGGGCGAAAGTACACCCATCGGCATCAACGCAATTCTGTTCGGAATCTCTACACTACCGATCTTTATAGATGAAAATAAATGTTCATAAGCCATAACGTACCTCCTGTCTGTGCTATTTAAAGGCTGCCAGGCCTGATTTTTGCTTTTGCATGCCCCTTGTTTTTATTAATTCCTCTCTTTTTAATAGAAACTGTTATTTATTCTTTTTAACCTGCGGATTGTCCTCAACTGTGATAATCCCTTTCTTCCAAAGAATACGTGAACTGATAATTCCGATTGGAAGTGAACCTATGATAAGGAATCCGATTGCTCCGAATAAAGAGCCGCCGCTTGTGATACGCACAAATAAGGAAAGCGCAGAGATAATAATAATAACCGGAAGCACACCCTTTACGCCGCCTTTCACAACCTTGTCTCCTGCGCTCGTGCTGGAGAAAAGACCTAGTGTCATACAGCCGAACAGAGCCGGGATGATATAGTTAGAAGCTGTCTTTACCTGCGGTATCTCGAAAAAGAATCCGATTCTTGTACTTAAAAGCGCTGCAAGTGCCAGAATAATCACGGTCATAATGGAGGAAACAGCAATTGCTACCGCTGCTACCGCATCGCCTTCCGGTGTATTCTGGTCTGCATCGGCCAGCTTAATTGCATTGACCGCACATGGAAGTTTTAAATTCATGATATTCCCGGTAATAAATCCAAGATATGCAGAGCTTCCCATAATAGGTGTGTAGCTGATGGCCTCTGAAATTCCTACGGGAATATAAATCATCAGCATACTGAAAGTTGCGATATTGAAAACTTCCCCCAAAGACGGCATTGCGTCATAGACAGTCAGTACAATAAAGGGAATGGCAACCATATATATCAAAGCAATAACGGTTCCGATACGGCCCCAGCAGTGAGACCATTTCTGGAAAGAATCCGTCGTTTCATTATTATTTTTACCCATGATAAACCCCCTTATGAAAAAAGTTTAACCCAGAGAAGGGATGATACCATACCACCGATCATGGAGAATGCCATGATAAAGTCGTTCAGCCATTTTAACCCTGGTTTTGATGCCAATATGCCAAGAGCTACCGCGATGATAAGACCCGTAATCATTACAAGAGCCTGGATCGTGTCACCAATTAAAAGAACCGGTACGTATACGGAAAACAGACACAGCATAAATACACCGCTTAATACATATTTCCATGTGCTGGCACTTGCTGTCTTCTGGACACTCATGCAGAGCTTTTTGCCCAGAGGAATCAAAACAAAGAATCCGCTTAACATACCCACACTCATGAGAATCATGACCACACCGAACTGTCTTGCGGTTGCCTGCTCTAGCATCTGAACACTGGATTCAAAACCAAGAACGGATGCAACGCTGCCGGAAATCATGGTCTCGTAAGAAAGAGAACCAATTACGGAAAGTCTCCACCAGGACCATACAGTTCCGAGAGCCGGAATCAGGACAAATAAACCGACGACGATAGAAAGACTCGGCACAATGGAAAAAAACAGGCTGGACTTGATAACCGCTTTAAGTTTTTCCTTGCTGATCCCAAGTTCAAGGCAGTGCGTATATGCTTTTTTAAAATAAGTGAGCGAAAAAGCGGTAATATATAAAAGACCGACAATAATTAAGCCAAGCAGCAACGGGCTGTTAACAATTTCTTTCATAAGTTTATCATTCCCTTCGATAATTAAGAGTATAGTTACTGGTGTTCTTCCAGCCATCTCATGGCTGTGTATACATATACGGCGCTTCCCTGTGCCAGCACTTCTTCATCGAATTTTACCTTCGGATGGTGCTGCGGGAAGCAATAGCCTTTATCCGGATGCCCGGCGGCCAGCGCCAGCATAATAGATGGAACTTCCTGGCTTACATATGCAAAATCTTCGGAACCTGATACTTTCGGCGACTTGCGGTCTGACCTGGCTGTAAGCTGTCCCTGTGTAAATGCTCTCTGCGGCCCTAACAATTCCTGAAGATAGCGCACCGTACATGCAGACAGATCTGCATCATTATCAAGTACAGGGCAGCCCTTTCCGTGGATAACCTGTGCATCTGCGCGGAATGCGGTTCCAATGCTTTTTACAATTTCTTCCATCCTTGTCTTGACAAGAGTTCTTACATCTTCGTCAAATGTACGGATTGTTCCGCTCATCTCCACGGTATCCGGAATTACATTCGCTGCAAGTCCCGCATGAATGGTTCCAATTGTCAGGACTGCTTCATCCGACAGTGCCAATTCCCTCGCATGGATTTCCTGAAGCGCGGTAATGATCTGTGCGGCAACCGTAATCGGATCGACTCCGGCATTGGGCATAGAGCCGTGACAGCCCTTTCCCTGAACCTTAATTTTAAAGTAATCGGCAGCCGGTGCGCTTACTCCGCCATCACAGACCACTACGGTTCCGGCAGGAAGAGGAAGGCCGGCTGCGACATGGATCATGAGGGCGGCATCAACGTCAGGATTTTTCAGGATGCCGGCGTCTATCATATCCTTCGCACCTTCAAATATTTCCTCCGCAGGCTGAAACATCAGCTTGACGGTTCCGTTGATTTCATCTTCATGAGCCTTTAACAGTCTGGCGGCACCAAGCATCATAGCCGCATGCATATCGTGACCGCAGGCATGCATTTTTCCATTGTCAGACGCAAACGCAACATCTGCTTCTTCTTTGATCGGAAGAGCGTCCATGTCACCGCGGATCAAAAAAACTTTTCCGGGCTTTTTACCTCCCGCTGTTACAGTAAGCCCCGCCTTTCCGCATTCCTGCGGTTCATAGCCCATCGCAGTCAGCTCTGCTTTCACATATTTCAGTGTTTCGGACAAATCAAATCCTGTTTCCGGATGGGAATGAAGATAACGCCGATCCTTAATCAAGTTTTCTTCATATTTGCCGGCTTCAGCTAATAAGTGCTCGCTTGTCATAAATTTTCCTCCTTATATTTTAATTATAGAATATTTTAAGAATAGTTCTTTTAATGATTATACATTGATTTTACAAAATAGGCAAGTTTATTTGAATTACACTTAAATATTTGGTTAAAATGTATAACTTTTTTTGTGAAACTATTATCATTTTGCATTTTGGGAAGAAAATTGTTGATTTTTGGAAGAGCATGAGTAATAATAAATTATCAAAAGAGTAGTTGGAGGTGCATTATGGTATACCGGATTCTCGTTATTACATCAGAATATCTTACACAATATATGGATGATATGTTAAAAGAATATTCACGGGATATCACCTGCCGGATTGTAGAGTACAGGCATTTTTCCGAGATCTGTCCTTTATACCGCGCACATGAACAGTGGGCGGACGGCGTACTGACGACAGGCATTGCGGTAGAAGCTGTATTAAGGAGAGAGATAAAAGGTGCACTAAAACCTATATTGTCTCTCAATACGGATAACGAAACATTTTACAAAATTCCGCTTTCACTTCTGATTGAAAATAGAGAGCTTGATCCGGACCGGATTATCTTTGATGTATTCCTCTGCACTTCTCCTAACGCTTCTGTTATGGAACTTATTGAGAATAACAGCGTCAACGATATGTTTCCGGATTTTCACAAATGGGTTGATTCTGCCCCGTTGGAAGAATTATACCACATTGAAGACAGGTGTATCAGACGGATACAGGAACTCTGGGAGGACAATAAAATTGACATCGTAATCTGCCGGTACAGCAGCATTGTCGAACGGCTTAAGGAGCTGGAGATTCCCTGTATATTTGCGGCGGCGACCGATGAATATACCCGCCAGATTGTGGATCATCTTATTGAGAAGGTAAAGCTTGAGAAAATAACAGCTCACCTGCCGGCGGTGATCTTCACTGCACCCGCTGCCGGAGATGAAAATATCTGGAACGAATACCAGAAACTTAACGTTCAAAAAGCGCTTATGGATTTTGCGAGAGAGCATGATTTGAAGTTTATTGTACAAGATAAACAGAACGGACTTTTGGTGATTACAGAAAAGGCAGTCGTATCTTATGTTACAGAAGCTTTTCAGAACAGTGTACTTTCTGAATATTTAAAAAAAACAGTGGGTTTTGACGTGACCGTTTTTTACGCCATAGGTCATACAATCGAGGAAGCGCTGGAAAATGCAGAACATGCCCGGAAAGCATCCAGGGATTCTGGGAATTCCTTTCTGGTAGATGAAGAAAAACGTTTAAAAGGGCCTCTGGATAAGGGAAAAACAGCTCTTACAACCGATATGGTCAATCCTAAACTGCTGGCGGTTGCAAAACAGGCGTCACTTTCTACTACGGTGATTCACAGGTTGAACCGGTTATTATGTTTTCTTGACAAGAGAGAAATTACAAGCCGCGAATTGGCTGATCATTTCTGCATTACAGTACGGGAGGCAAACCGTATCCTAAAGCATCTGGAGACGGCGGGTTTTGCGTCGGTTGAGCTACATAAATCTGATCATTTGCGGGGACGGCCGGCGAAGGTCTATCATATCAAATGGGATGACCTTTCTGTCCCAAACAAAATCCTCAGATAGACAGTGCCTGCACCAGTCCTCTGGAGGATGTTTTTCAGCTTTTCAAAGCTCTGCACATCCTGCAGGAGACTGGTCGCATATTTTATATCGCCGCAGGCACCAAAAATGGATGTCTCCATGACAATCCATATATGTTTGCCTCTGCCGACGGACGGAACCATTTTTAGTGTGACTTGATTTCCTTCCACAGGGCGCTGTAAAGGTCGTCCGCCTCGGTTCCCAGATACTGATATACTTCGGAATTGGTGAGGGTGGAGGTGTCGGGGAACACAGAGGCATTTTCCTGATATTCTTTATCCAGAAGCTCAAAGGCCCCCTGGTTTGGCGTTGCATAGGTGATATATTCAAAGTTTTTCTTTGCAATATCCGGACGGCAGAGGAAGTTAATCCATTTTTCCGCATTCTCTTTGTTTCTGGCGTTATATGGGATTACCCAGGAGTCAATCCATATATTGGTGCCTTCCTCTGGGATCACATACTCCAGATCATAGTCCAGATTCAGACTTTCGGCTTCCTCCTGAAGATATAACAGCTCACCGGAATAGATGACGCCCACGGCGGCTTCGCCGCTTAACATTTTGTCACGGACCTGATCCACTACATAGGCCTGCACCAGGGGTTTCTGCGCCAGCAGAAGATCCCTGGCTTCCGAAAGTTCCGCCGGATCAACGGAGTTCATGGAGTAACCCAAAACCTTTAATGCTACCATGAAAGCGTCGCGGACGCTGTCCTGCATGAGAATTTCGCCGCGGTATCTTTCATCCCACAGGTCTTCCCATTTGGTGGGAGCGGGAACGCCCAGCTCCTCAATTCGTTTTGTGTTGTAGATAATTCCCACGGTGCCCCAGGTATAGGGAACAGAATATTTATTCTGAGGGTCAAAGCTCTTTGACTGCTCCATATATTCCGGATCTATGTATTTGAGGTTGGGAATATTATCAAAATTGATTTCCGCCAGCAGAAGATTTTCAGCCATTTTCTGAATCATATAATCAGACGGGCAGATCACATCATACTGGACAGCTCCGGCCTCAATGACCGGGTACATTTCTTCGTTGGTTTCAAAGAGGTCATAGGTTACATGAATCCCTGTTTCCTCTGTAAATTGCTCAATGACACTTTCATCAATATATTCTCCCCAGTTGTACACGTAAAGCTCATCCGAGTGAGAGGAGGCTACATGGCGCCAGGAGGTATAACAGACAGCCGCAATGATGAAAAAGGAAGCGGCTGTCAGAAGGATTTTCTGCCAGATGCCGGAATTTTTACTGCCGGCAGACGCCGCCTGTACATCTTTGGAGGGCGATGCTTTTGCTCCCGTCTTGTCCGGAGAAAAATTGGTAATCAGAAGGAGCAGAAGAACCGTGACAAAAATTACGGTGGAAAGGGCGTACATGGATGGCTTGATGCCACGGCGCACCTCGCTGTAAATCAGGGTGGATAAAGTATTAATGCCTGCGCCTCTGGTGAAATGTGTGATAATGAAATCATCCAGAGACATGGTGAACGCCATGAGAAAACCGGATAATACACCGGGAAGGATATCCGGAAATACCACCTTAAAAAAGGCCTCCACCGGTCCGGCCCCCAGATCCATCGCCGCTTCATAGGTATATTTACTGGTCTGCTTTAACTTTGGAAGAACGCTTAACATCACATAGGGCACATTAAATGTAATATGAGCCAGCAGAATGGTCTTAAAGCCCAGGGAAATCCCGAAAGCGATAAACATGAGCATCAGAGAAATTCCTGTTACAATATCCGAATTCAGCATTGGAATATTGTTAAGCCCCATGAAAATGGTCTTCGGCAGCTTTTTCATGCTGTTGATGCCGATGGCGGCCGCAGTTCCCAGAATGGTCGCAATGAGGGCTGACAAAAAGGCAATGAGCAGCGTGTTGTAAAGGGCGTCCATGATGGCGCTGCTCTCAAACATCTGACTGTACCACTGGAACGTAAAACCGCCCCATTGAGAACGGGATTTGGAGCTGTTGAAAGATAATACCATCATGACCACAATGGGCGCGTATAAAAAGATCAGCACCAGAATCAGATAAAAATTTTCAAAGAACTGCCTGAAGCGTGAATGAGCTGTTTTCATCAGAATGCTGTCCCCTCCCCGTTTTTATCATATTTGGCGATCATGGTCATGCTGATTAAAATGAAGACCATAAGAACCATGGAAAGACCGGCGCCCAGATTCCAGTTGCTCCCTTTGGTAAACTCCTGTTCGATGACATTTCCGATCAGGAGAATCTTGCTGCCGCCCAGAAGGTTGGAAATAACGAAAGTGGTGAGGGCAGGCACAAATACCATGGTGATTCCGCTGATGATGCCGGGAACACTTAAGGGCAGAAGGATTTTCGTGAGAGTCTGGAAGGAACCGGCACCTAAATCTCTGGCGGCATTGATTACGTTGTCATCAATTTTTGCCAGTACATTGTAAATCGGCAGCACCATAAAGGGCAGGAAATTGTATACCATACCCAGAATAATGGCTCCCGGCGTGTTGATAATGTTGATGGACGGCAGGTGGAGGAACGAAAGCAGGGAATTTATTACCCCGTTTTTCTCCAGCAGGGTCTGCCAGGCCATGGTCCGCAGCAGGAAATTCATCCACATGGGCAGGATGAAAATAAAAACCACGAAGCTGCCGGTGCCAATGTTGCGTTTTCGCAAAATCAATGCCAGAGGATAAGCAATCAGGAGACAGACCAGGGTGCTGATTGTGGAAAGGGCCAGGGAAAGCAGCAGGGCTTTCATATGGTCTGCGGAAAGAATTGCCAGCACATTGGCGAAGGTGAAGCTTCCGCTCCGGTCTGTGAGTCCGTAGAAAAAGATCATAAACAAAGGAATGACGGTGAAACCGATCATCCATAAAACATAAGGAAAGGCCAGAAACTGATTTTTGGATTTATTCATTGACTCCCACGGCCTCCTCGTCCTCTGATGCCGGCTTATTCATGATCTGAATGTCGAAGGGATCCACATGGATTCCCACTTCTTTTCCAACCGGGAACATGTCCGTGCTGTGAACCAGCCACTCGTAACCTCCGGGGGTTGTAACCTCCATTTCATAGTGGACACCTTTAAAGATCAGGTGAGTGACCACACCTTTTAAGGTTCCGGCTTCCGGTTCCACCAGGTCAATATCTTCAGGGCGGATTACCACATCCACCGGGGTGTGGTTGCCAAAGCCCTTATCCACACAGACAAATTTTTCGCCGAAAATCTCCACCAGTTCGTCCCGGACCATGATTCCGTCCACAATGTTGCTTTCGCCGATGAAGTCGGCCACAAAGGCATTTTCAGGTTCATTGTAAATCTGTTCCGGGGTTCCCATCTGCTGGATATAGCCCTGGTTCATGACCACGATGGTGTCAGACATGGTTAAAGCCTCCTCCTGATCATGGGTGACATAAATAAAGGTGATTCCAAGCTCATTTTTCAGGCGGATTAACTCATACTGCATGTCCTGGCGGAGCTTTAAGTCCAGGGCGCCCAAAGGCTCGTCCAGAAGTAAAAGCTTTGGTTCATTTACAATAGCCCTTGCGATGGCGATACGCTGCTGCTGACCACCGCTTAAGGAATCTACGCTGCGGTTTTCAAAGCCGTCCAGATTTACAAGCTTTAAGGCATATTTGATCTTATCCTGAATATAACCTCTGGATTTTCCCTTGATTTTGAGGCCGAAAGCAATGTTATCTGCAATGCTCATGTGGGTGAACAGGGCATATTTCTGGAATACGGTGTTGAGCTGTCTTTTATTTGGAGGCATTTTCGTGATATCTTCTCCGCCAAATATCACCTTTCCCTGGTCGGGGCCTGTAAATCCGCCGATAATACGGAGGGTAGTGGTTTTCCCGCATCCGCTGGGCCCAAGCAGTGTCACGAAAGAGTTCTCTTTCACGGAGAGGTTGAGATCATCAAGAATAATATCCCCGTCAAAGCTTTTTGATATATGAACCAAATCAATTAAGGGCTGAGTCATGGCATTGTCCTCCTGTACTTTCATGCTTTTACAATTCATTGGCAGAATTACCCGGTGGAAGAATCTCCGGGGACGTTTTACCGTCAACATATATTTACTCATGGTTTTCCCGGTCTGTCAATAGATTTCTGCCATATTTTTTCTGTAAATTCTAGTTAACAAATAGAACAGAATATGTTAAAATGAACGATAATGAAAAAAGACATAACGGTTCAGATAATTTCTGAATGTTTAAAAGACAAGGGGGAGGAAAACAATGACAGGAAAATATATGGCATATGTAGGTTCCTATTCCTATACGGGAAAGGCAAAAGGAATTACAGTTTATGATGTGGATGTGGAACAGGGAAAGTTCATCTACCGCTGTGAGGTAGAAGTGGACAACTCCTCCTATATAAAAGCCTCTAATAATAAAAGGATACTGTACTCCATTGCAGACGAAGGGGTGGTAGCCTTTAAGATTCTTCAAAACGGAAGCCTGTCCCGTTTGAACAGCGCCAATATTAAAGGGATGCGGGGGTGTCAGCTTTCCACCAGTCCCATGGATGATTACATATTTGTATCCGGATATCATGATGGTAAAGTTACGGTACTGAAATTAAATAAGGACGGTTCTGTGGGACGAATCACTGATGGTGTGTTTCATAAGGGCCTGGGAAGCGTGGCAGAACGTAATTTCAGACCGCATGTAAGCTGCAGCCGCCTGACACCGGACGGAAAATTTCTGATGGTGGCAGATTTGGGGATCGACCAGATCAAGGTGTACCGTTTTGACAGGAAAGACGGAAAAATTACCCAGGTAGACGCGATCCGCAGTGAGCTGGAATCAGCCCCCAGACATTTTATATTCAGCAGTGACGGAAAATTTTTCTATGTGATGCATGAATTGAAAAATGTAATTGACGTATACTCCTATGAAACGGGAGAGAGGACTCCACGGGTGGAAAAGGTTCAGACGATTTCGACCACAGGCACGGAGCCAAATCAGCAGACGGCTGCCTGTGCAATCCGGTTTTCTCCGGACGAGAAATATTTATTCTGCTCCAACGCCGGGGATAACTCTGTATCCATGTACGACAGGGACGAGGAGACGGGGATGCTGACCCTGATATTCTGCCTTCCCATCAGCGGTGAATATCCCAAAGATATCGCCATCTTCCCGGACGGACAGCATATTGCCTCTATCAATCACGGCGGCAGTATTTCTTTCTTCAGGGTGGACTATGAAAAAGGGCTTCTGGTAATGAGCGGACGGAGCATTGAAATCAATGAGCCAAACTGCTGTGAAATCGTAAAGATAGGAGAATAAGACGCATGGCAGCAGGGTCTACCATTGGAACAATTTTTAAAGTGACGACCTGGGGAGAGTCCCACGGGAAGGCCATCGGCGTTGTTGTGGATGGCTGCCCTGCGGGGCTGTCTCTTTGTGAGGCAGATATTCAGAAACTGCTGGATCGGAGAAAGCCGGGACAGAGCAGATTTACGACCCAGAGAAATGAGGGCGACGAGGTGGAGATCCTTTCCGGCGTTTTCGAAGGGAAAACCACGGGAACTCCCATTTCCATGATTGTGTGGAACAGGGACCAGAAATCAAAAGATTATTCGGTGATTGCCGGATGTTACCGCCCGGGGCATGCGGATTTTACCTTTGATGAGAAATACGGCTTCCGGGATTATCGGGGCGGCGGCCGTTCCTCCGCCAGAGAGACCATCGGACGGGTGGCGGCAGGGGCCATAGCAGAAAAAATTCTGGAACAGCTTGGGATTTCAGTGACGGCATATACAAAATCCATCGGTCCGGTGGAAATTGATGAAAGCCGGTTTGACCTTCAGGAGGCAAAAAGCAATGCGCTTTGTATGCCGGACGCGAAAGCGGCCAAAGAAGCCGCAGAGTATCTGGAAAAAAGAATGGCAGAATGCGATTCTTCCGGAGGCGTGGTGGAATGTGTGATTTCTCACCTTCCCACGGCCCTGGGCGAGCCGGTGTTTGATAAGCTGGATGCCAATCTGGCCAAAGCTATGCTTTCCATCGGCGCAGTGAAGGGATTTGAAATTGGAGACGGCTTTTCTGCCGCAAAATCCTGTGGCTCCCTGAATAACGATGCTTTCCGCATGGACGGGGCGGGAATAAAAAAAGCGACTAACCATTCCGGCGGAGTTCTCGGAGGAATCAGCGACGGAAGCGATGTGGTGTTCCGGGCTGCCTTTAAGCCGACGCCCTCCATCGCAAAGAGCCAGGAAACCGTAAGTAAGAACAGGGAAAATATGGAGCTTGTCATCAGGGGGCGCCATGATCCTGTGGTAGTACCCAGGGCTGTGGTGGTTGTGGAGGCCATGGCAGCTATCACCATTATGGATATGCTTTTGTTATCTATGACATCCAGAATGGACTGGATTCAGGAATTTTTTAACCGGAGGGAAAAGAGATGAAAATCGCAATTGGAAATGACCATTCTGCAGTGGAGTTAAAAAATATCATCAGGGAACATCTGGAGCAGAAAGGATATGAGGTTTTGAATCTGGGAACAGATTCCGGTGAGAGCTGTGACTATCCGGTGTACGGAGAAAAGGTGGGCCGGGCAGTGGCATCCGGTGAGGCAGATCTGGGGATTGCCATCTGCGGCACCGGGGTGGGGATTTCCCTGGCGGCCAATAAGGTGAAAGGAATCCGTGCCTGTGTGTGCAGTGAGCCGTATACGGCCAGACTTTCCAGAATGCATAATAACTCCAATGTACTGGCTTTTGGCGCAAGAGTTGTGGGAAGTGAGCTGGCCAAGATGATTGTGGACCAGTGGCTGGAGGCGGAGTTTGAAGGCGGAAGGCATCAGAGACGTGTGGACATGATTATGGACATTGAGGAAAAATAAATGCCTTTATAAGTTTCAGGCCACGAGGAGGCATCTTCTTGTCCGTCTCAGGACGGACAAGAAGCATCGGGGGTTCTGACTTTTACAATGCAGTCGTCACGAAAATATCGTAAATGGCCCGTATGGCGCCTTCAAAGTCTTCATTCTGTACGCCTATGATGACATTAAGTTCACTGGAACCCTGGTCAATCATCTTTACATTGATTTTTGCATGGGACAGGGCCGCGAAGATTCTGGCAGCTGTTCCGCGGTTGGCCTTCATGCCTCTTCCAACCACGGCAATCAGGGCCAGATCGGATTCCAGATCAATAACATCCGGGTGGACGGCACGGTGGATGCCGGAGATTACTGCCTGTTCTTTTTCCTGAAATTCATCCTGATGAACAAAAACTGTCATAGTGTCAATACCGGAGGGCATGTGCTCAAAGGAAATCTGATTCCGTTCAAATACCTCCAGGACCTTTCTTCCGAACCCAATTTCCGTATTCATCATGGCTTTATCGATGATGATAGAACAAAAGCCTTTTTTTCCGGCTATCCCGGTAATCGTGTAGAGGGATTTTTTGCTGGTACTTTCCACAATCATGGTACCGGGATCCTCAGGGCGGTTGGTATTTTTTATGTTGATGGGGATACCTGCCTTTCTCACAGGAAAGATGGCATCCTCATGAAGAACGCTGGCGCCCATATAGGACAGTTCTCGAAGTTCCCGGTATGTGATGGTCTCAATGGGAACCGGATTGCGGATGATACGGGGGTCAGCCACCAGAAATCCGGACACATCGGTCCAGTTTTCATAAATATCTGCATGGAGAGCCCGTGCTACCAGAGAACCGGTGATATCCGAGCCGCCGCGGGAAAAGGTAACGATAGTGCCGTCCGGCTTCGCACCATAAAAGCCGGGAATGATGGCCTGCTTCATGGACTTTAAATGGGCGGCGAGCTCTGCGTTGGTCTCTTCCGGAAGAAAACAGCCATTCTCATCAAAACAGATCACATCCGCGGCATCCACAAAGGGGAAGTTTAAATAATGGGCCATGATGATCCCGTTTAAATATTCACCGCGGGAAGCAGCGTAGTCCGCGCCGGCTTTCTGAAGGAAATTCTCTTCGATTTTATCAAATTCAAAATCCAGATTCAGATTCAAATCCAGACCATTAATGATATCGTAAAAACGCTTTTTGATCTGCTCCAGAATGCGCTTGTAGCTTTGATCTGCGGAGACGGCCTCGTAGCACTGGTAAAGCAGATCTGTGACCTTGGTGTCTTTTCCATCGCGTTTTCCCGGTGCAGACGGGACCACATAGCTCCTGGTTTTGTCGGCTGTGATGATGCTCTTTACTTTCTTGAACTGTCTGGCGCTGGCCAAAGAGCTGCCTCCAAATTTAACCACTTTTTTCATAAATGATGTCTCCTGTATGTGCTTTTTTAGTGAACTTTCATGCCTTCTTTAATGTATTAATTTGGGTGTGGGGAAGTATTCAAGGATTACCTTGGCAATCATTTTATCCTTAGAAATATAATGATTGTTCCAGTATCTGGCATCCAGAGAATAATTCCGGTTATCGCCCATCATGAAATAGCAGTTTTCCGGAACCTCAAAATGGAAGGTTTCACCGGCATTCATCGGCTCTGCCAGGTAGGGTTCCTCAAGGGGGGTATCAGAACCATTTAAATATACCTTGTCATCCACAATGTCGATCACATCTCCGGGTACACCGATTACCCGCTTCACATAATAAATGGTGCGGGCATGCTTTCCTGCTTTTGCACCGCAGCGGGGACAGGTCTCTGCCTTTTCGCCCTCCACAATGACATTGCAGCTGGTACATTGCCAGCCAAATACAAAAATGGCCACATCTCCCTGCTCCGGGTCGGAAAATTTGTAATGAAGCCTGGAACCGATAACACGGCTTCCGGCCATAATGGTATTTTCCATAGAGCCAGTGGGGACTTCACTGTTGGCAATGATAAAGGTGGTAAGGACAAAAGCAATGACAGCGGCCGATATTATTACCTGAATCCAGCTGATTAATTCAGCTTTCCATCCTGTTTTCACCTGTGCTCTTGATTTTCCTCGTTCTCTCTTTTCGTTTTCCATTTCTTTCCTGTAAACCTCATTTGACTAAAGATACTATTACGCAATATAATGAGTTTATGATACTTTGTCAAGTTTCGCAAGGCCTTTTTGAAAAAGGTAAGAAAAAATCAAAAACAGGGAATGGTACATATGGAGAGAAAGAGGAAATTGTGTGGAAAATATCTGATTGTGGGAGCGGTAAGTCTTGCCGCTTTTGGAGGCCTGCTTTTGCTGGCGGCCAGAAAAATTACGGGGTTTGCCGAATGGTATGGAGCGGTGATATATCCGGCGCTGGTGCAGACCGCAGGGCGGTTTTGGGGCATATTCCCCTTTTCTGTTGTGGAAATTGGAATGTATGCAGGGGGAACCGTCCTTTTGTGCCTGCTGGTCCGAAACTTTAAGAACCCGGGGAAGGTTCTGCCTGTTTATGGTTTTGTTCTGGGAGCATTACTTTTTTTATATGGGGCCGGGTGTGGTGTGAATTATTATAAGAAGCCCTTTTCTGCTTCCCTGGATTTTGGCGGGCAGTCTGTGGAGCGGGAGGATTTAAAGGAGCTGTGTCTCTGGCTCACCGAACAGGTGAATCTGGCCAGGGAGGAGTTAGGACGGGCAAAGGACGCTTATGAAAACCTTCCTGAAAAAGGTGTGGCTGCCATGGAAAAGCTTTCCGGAGAATACCCCTCTCTTTCAGGATATTACCCAAAGCCGAAACCGGTGCTTGTCTCCCGGATTCTTTCCATTCAGCAATACAGCGGTGTTTATTCCCCGTTCACAGTGGAGGCAAATTATAACCGGGATATGGTATCCTATAATATTCCTCACACCATCTGTCATGAGCTGTCCCATCTTGACGGCTTTATGAGGGAGGATGAAGCTAATTTCATCGGGTATCTTGCCTGCCTTGGTTCGGACGATGCAGATTTTAGATACAGCGGATTTCTTTTGGGCTGGATTTATGCGGGGAATGCCCTGGCGGAAGAAAATTTTGAAGAGTATGGGAAACTTTATGGAATGCTTTCGGAGGAAGTAAGGGAAGACCTGGATGCGAACCGGGAATTCTGGGCGAAATACGAAGGGAAGGCTGCCAAAGCCGCCGAACGGGTAAACGACGCATATTTAAAAGCCAACGGACAGGGGGAAGGAATTCTCACATACGGACGGGTAGTGGATCTGATGATTCTGGATTTCGTTAAAAACCATAGGGAATAGTGCTTGTATCAGGACATGTAAAATGGTAAAATGGAAATAATCAAGAACGAAAAAATATGTACAGGGGGCGGATTATGGAGAAAATACTTTATGATTTGATGGACTGGGCAGGAATTGAGGAACTGGTGTATTCGGAATCCAGGGACCCGGGACGGCTTCTGGGCGCCCATGTGGTAAAAGAGGGGCTTCTGATTCAGGCCTATATTCCCAATGCGAAGACCGTGACAGTGAAGCTTAAGAAAGAAAAGTTTCCCATGGAAATGGCCGATGAAAACGGCTTCTTTGCTGTACTGCTTGAGGACAGAAGGGAGCTGGAGCCCTATAAATTCATTGTGGAATATGAAAGCGGGGACCGTGAGGAATTTGAGGATCCTTATTCCTATCGTTTCCACTCCAGATTTAAAGACGAGGATATCAAAAAATTTGAGGCGGGTATTTTCTATGATTCCTATGAAAAGCTGGGAGCCCATGTGATTTCAGAGAACGGAGTCAGGGGCGTTCATTTTGCAGTATGGGCGCCGGGGGCCATGCGGGTCAGCGTAGTGGGGACTTTTAATTTCTGGGACGGAAGACGCCATCAGATGAAGCGGCTCGGGGAATCAGGAATCTACGAACTGTTCATTCCCGGACTTAAAACAGGGACTCTGTATAAATATGAAGTAAAGACCAGGGCCGGACTCCCCATGCTGAAAGCAGACCCTTATGGAAGCTATACAGAGCTGCGTCCGGACACCGCATCCGTGGTCTGGGACATGGGGCAGTACAAATGGGAGGATAAGGGTTGGATGGAGGCCCGGGCCAGAGAGAGCGGCAGAGAGAAACCCATGTCCATCTATGAAGTTCATCTGGGCTCCTGGATGCAGAAAGAAATTTCTGTGGATGAAAATGGAAAAGAAATTAACGGGAGCCAGTTTTACAATTACAGAGAAATAGCTGAAAAGCTGTCTGCTTATGTGAAAGAGATGGGGTATACCCATGTGGAGCTGCTCCCCGTAATGGAACATCCTCTGGATGCCTCCTGGGGGTATCAGGTGACAGGATACTATGCGCCCACCAGCCGTTATGGAACACCGGACGATTTTAAGGCGTTCATGGACCATATGCATAAAGAGGGAATTGGCGTGATTCTGGACTGGGTTCCGGCCCATTTTCCGAGGGATGCCCATGGTCTTGCGGCCTTTGACGGTACATGCCTGTATGAGCATCGGGATCCGCGCCAGGGAGCTCATCCCCATTGGGGGACTCTGATTTACAACTATGGAAGACCGCAGGTTTCCAATTTCCTGATCTCCAATGCATTGTTCTGGGCAAAAGAATATCATGCGGATGGAATCCGTATGGATGCGGTGGCCTCCATGCTGTATCTGGACTATGGTAAAAACGCGGGAGAGTGGGTAGCCAACATTTATGGAGGTCATGAAAATCTGGAGGCCGTGGAGTTTTTAAAGCATTTAAATTCCATTTTTTCCAGAGAAGTAAAGGGGGCCATGTTAATTGCTGAAGAATCGACTGCCTGGCCGAGAATCACCGGAAACGTGAAGGAAGGCGGCCTGGGCTTCGACTATAAGTGGAACATGGGCTGGATGAATGATTTCCTCAAATATATGCAGTGTGATCCCTATTTCAGGAACCAGCATTACGGTGAGCTGACCTTCAGCATGCTGTATGCATACAGTGAAAATTTCATTCTTGTATTTTCCCATGATGAAGTAGTTCACGGAAAAGGCTCCATGGCTGGAAAAATGCCAGGAGATACGCAGGAGAAAAAGTTTGCCAATTTGAGGGCGGCTTATGGTTTTATGATGGGGCATCCGGGAAAGAAACTTCTGTTCATGGGCCAGGATTTCGGTCAGATGGATGAATGGAATGAGAATAAGAGTCTGGAGTGGACGCTTTTGCAGTATCCGGTCCACAAACAGATGCAGGATTATGTGAAAGCCTTAAACCACCTGTACCGGACACAGCCGGCGCTTTCAGAACTTGATTATGAGCCGGAGGGATTTGAGTGGATTAACTGCACATACGATAAAGAAAATATCGCAATTTTTGCAAGAAAGACAAAGAAGCCGGAAGAAACGCTGGTATTTGTCTGCAACTTTGTTCCGGTGGCCCATGAAAAGTTCCGTCTGGGTGTACCTTTCGCAGGAAAATACAAAGAAATTTTAAACAGTGATGCTGCCCGGTTTGGCGGAAGCGGTATGGTAAATTCGCGGGTAAAGGTATCCAAAAAAGAAGAATGGGATGCCAGGGATAATTCCATCACCATCAATCTGCCGCCCTTAGGAGTCTGTGTATTCCAGGGAACCCCTGCGGAAGATGAGGTAAAAAAGCCTGCAGCGGCAAAAAAACCAGAAGAAGAAAAAGGGAAAAAGCCCCTGGGGCGCCTGTCCAGGACAGTGGAAAAGCTCATAAAGAAAACTTCAAAAGTAACGGAGCAGTTACCTTCAAAACAGGAAAAGGAGGAGTAGCGGTTGGAACGCACGGTTCCTGCGGTAGAAGCAATCAGTGTGAAATCGGAATATCTTATGAATGCCCTCGGGGAGCTGGGAGAATGGCTCATGAAAGCGGGACTGCGCCTTTTGGTTGCAGTTCTGCTTGTGTTCATCGGATTAAAGATCATAAAAAAAGTAAGAAAGGGCATGGGCCGCTCCATGGAGCGGGCCGGAATGGAAATTACTCTTCGGAAGTTTCTGGATGCCCTTCTGTATGCGGTTCTTTTGGGCCTTCTGGTTTTCGTTGCTGCGGAGGAAATGGGGATTCAGTCTACTTCTCTGGTGGCGGTTGTGGGCTCTGTCACACTGGCAACCAGCCTGGCCATGCAGAATACGCTGGCTAATTTTGCCGGAGGTGTTTTGATTCTCTTTTTCAAACCCTTTAAGGTAGGGGATTATATTTCCACTGCCAATGGGGAGGGGACAGTGGAAACTATCGGTCTTGTGTATACCATTCTTTATACCGTTGAAAATAAGATGATTGTAATTCCCAACAACAGCCTGGCCAATTCGGCGTTGGTGAATACCAGCAGCATGAAGACCAAGCGGCTCGTGCTGACTGTGGGAATCAGCTATGATTCAGATCTCTCTCATGCCAAAGAGGTCTTAAGGGATATATTTGAGCGGCATCCGGCTGTCCGGAACGAGGATGGGATCTTAGTGGTTGTGGACAGCCTTGGGGAGAGCAGTGTAAACTTAAGCGCCCGTGGATGGACAAGTACGGAAGATTACTGGCAGGCACGCTGGGATATTCTGGAGGAGATAAAGCTCAGATTCGACCTGGAGGGAATCGAGATACCATACAATCAGCTCAGTGTTCATGTGAAAGGAAAACAATAACGGCGAAACCGGGAAAATCCGGAGGAAGGAACAGCTATGATAAGAAAGGCGGCAAGGTTTTCAGCTAAGGCACATGAAGGAAAGATGAGAAAGGGAACCAGTATTCCATACAGTGTTCACCCGCAGGAGGCGGCAGTGATTGTTTCTGGCCTGACCTCCGATCCGGAGATCATAAGCGCAGCTCTGCTCCACGATGTAATCGAAGATGCGGGTATTACATATGAGGAGCTTGAGGCGGAGTTTGGAACCCGTGTCGCTGATTTGGTGCAGGCAGAAAGCGAGGACAAATCCAGGACATGGAAGGAGAGAAAGCAGGCTACGATTGAGCGACTGAAGACTGCCGGCCTGGATGTAAAAATGATCTGTCTGGGAGATAAATTAAGTAATTTAAGGAGTACGGCGGCAGAATACCTCCTGAAGGGCGAAGGCGTATGGTTAAAATTTCGCGAAAGGAACAAAAAAGAACATGAATGGTATTACCGGGGGGTTTTAAACCAGCTTTCCGAATTTCGGGGAGAACGTGCATATGAGGAGGCCGCCTGGCTGATTGATGAACTGTTTGGATAAACGGATCATAAGCATCCTGCAAAGATATGGCATGCAGGAGAGGAAGGAACGGAGAAAATGAAAAAGTACTTTTTGAGAATGCTGTTTGGGTTTCTGGTGATGGCAGGGGTGGTATCGGCTTCTTTTTCTGCCTATGCACAAGAGGAAATGAAAGCCGTTTTTGGGATGTATTTATACGGAAAGGGCTGGGATGAGGGCGGAACGGATAACGCATACCGGAGAGCCCCGGCAGATTCCTATGTAACGGCCATAAAGGCATCTTTAAGAAACCAGCCTCAGGGGATGACAGGAACCATAGCCTATCAGGTGAATTTAAGCGGCTCAGGCTGGCTGGACTGGCAGGAAAATTATGGACAGGCAGGAGCCGTGGATACAAATAAACCCCTGGAAGCTGTGAGAATGAAGCTTACGGGCCAGCTTACAGAAAATTTTGATTTATATTATTCGGTTTTTCAGAATGGAAGCTGGACAGATCTTGTGATGAATGGCGAGACAGCCGGGCAGGAGGGCTGCGGCCTTCGGGTGGATGGAATCCGCATTGCAGTAACGGCAAAAGACGCCGGGATACCGCCGGAACCAGAGCCGGAGGGCAGAGTGATTGATCCGTCAAAGCCCATGGTGGCTTTAACTTTTGACGATGGACCATCCAGGTATACTGCAGGAATTCTGGATGTATTGGAAGCCAATGATGCCAGGGCCACCTTTTTCATGGTGGGAAACCGTATGGGAAGCTATCAGAATACGGTAAGGCATATGGTGGAACTGGGCTGCGAACCTGCAAGCCATACATGGGACCATACCTATCTTACTTCCCTGTCGGGAGCTGCTCTTCAGGCGAATCTGGATCGTGTGGACCAGACTCTGGCCAGTATCGCGGGAGTTCATACGGTGATCATGCGGCCGCCGGGAGGCTATATTAACAATGCATCCAGGGCAGCGCTGGCAGAAAGAGGCGTTCCGGCTATATTCTGGTCCATTGATACTCTGGACTGGAAGACCAAAAACACCGGCCAGACTGTGAATACAGTGTTAAGCAAGGTTCGTGACGGAGATATTATTTTAATGCATGACCTTTACAGTACTTCCGCAGAAGCGGCGGCTGTTCTGATTCCGGAACTCATAAACCGGGGGTATCAGCTTGTGACGGTCAGCGAGCTGGCAAGCTTCAGGGGTGGTATGCAGCCAGGACAGTCCTACCATTATTTCCGCCCGTAAAGACATATGTTACAGTTTTTGGGCCGGAGAAAACCAGACAAGAAAAAGCCTCTCTTAAACGGCAGCACATTCGTTACCGGATTCCGGCGGGAATTTTATAAATCTGACAGGGATACGGAAGATCGGAAGAAAGATAGTCTTTTATAGAAATCACAGACCGGCTGGCGGATGCGGGGGCCGCAGTGTAATGTTCCGCAGCGACCTGCTCCAGGGCAGCCCGATCTGTGATTTTTCCATATAAAGAAGCAGCGGACCCGGCGGCCAGAGAAAGCAAAAGAAGCCAGAAAACTGCGTTTTCCGGGAGCTGTGACAAAATTTTTTTTATTTTCATAAAAAGAATCTCCTTTAAGAAGCCAGATGATTTCTGGTCTATCTTATGCGGAGATTCTTTTAGTTATTACACAGGAAGGGCCCTGTTATATGATATCCCCGGTTTACCAGACAGCCACAGTGCCGTCAGTCCTGGGTTCCGTGGCACCGCAGAGGGTGCCGTCTTCATTTCTTAGGATGATCTGGCCCCGGCCGAACTCCAGGCTGTTGACCGGGACAGTAATTTTGTGTCCCATGCGCGTCAGCTTATCCGCTGTGCTGTCTCCATAGGAATGTTCCATTGAAATATTTTTTTCACCAGTCCACATCCAACGGGGAGCATCCAGGGCCTCCTGGGGATTCATATGGAAATCTATCATATTCATTAATACCTGCACATGACCCTGGGGCTGCATGAAACCGCCCATGACACCAAAGGGCCCAACGGCTTTTCCGTCTTTTGTAAGAAAGCCGGGAATAATGGTGTGATATGGTTTCTTTCCGGGAGCAACGCAATTTTCCATAGATTCGTCCATGGTGAAATTATTTCCGCGGTTATGGAAAATAATCCCTGTTCCTGGAAGAACAGTACCGGAGCCAAAGCCACAGTAAATGGACTGAATATAGCTTATCATATTTCCGTCCCCATCGGCGGCATTTAAGTAAACCGTATCGCCGCAGTAGGGAGTTCCGGGTGTTGGACAGATAGCTTCGCCGGTGATCAGTTCCCGGCGGGTATCTGCATATGCTTTTGAGAGAAGCTGTTCAACCGTGGGTTTCATATGGGCCGGGTCAGCTACATAACGCTTTCCGTCTGTGAAGGCCAGCTTTAAGGCCTCAAGCTGACGGTGGATGACCTCAGGATCATCATGTCCGGCCGACAGGTTTAACTTTTCAAGGATGTTTAAAGCCATGAGAACTACAATGCCATGGCCGTTGGGGGGAATTTCCCATACGTCATAGCCCTTGTAGTTGGTGGTAATGGGTTCCACCCACTGGGCCTGATAAGCGGCCAGATCTTCTTTGCGGAGATATCCGCCGGTTTCCCTGGAATATGCGTCAATCTGTTCTGCAATGGCTCCGCGATAGAAGGATTCACAGTTGGTGGCAGCCAGTTCTTCCAGAGTCTCGGCCATACCCTTGTAGCAAAATACCTCTCCGGCTTCAGGAGCGCGTCCGTTAATGGTGAAATCAGCGGCCCAGGACTGATAAAATTCTGGTGTCAGTTCCTTTTTGAAAGTTTCCAGATTCCTTTTCCAAAGGGCGGAAACCACTGGGGAGACGGCAAAGCCGTCCCGGGCATAACTGATGGCCGGCTGAAGAATCTGAGACAGGGGAAGCTTTCCGAATCGCCTGTTGATTTCGGCCCAGCCGGATGTGACTCCGGGGACTGTCACGGCTCCCCATCCATATTTGGGCATTTCTGTATATCCGGCGGCTTTTAAAGCATTAACACTCAAAAGAGCAGGAGCAGGGCCGCTGGCATTTAAGCCATACAACTTTCCATCGTGCCAGATTAAGGCAAAGCCATCGCCGCCCATGTTACATGACATCGGTTCCACCACTGCCAGACAGGCAGCAGCAGCAAGCGCGGCATCAAACGCGTTTCCACCTTGCTTTATCATGTCAAGTCCGGCCTGAGCCGCCAGGGGCTGGGAGGCACATACCATTCCGCGGCGGCCATATACCAGACGGCGCCTGGACGGATAACGGTACTGAAGGGGGTCAAAGTTAAAATCCATAATTCAAATCCCTTTCTTAAATGTATTTTGCAGCAGGCTGAGTCTGCCCGGCTATATTGTCAGATAATCCCTCACAAACTGAACCAAAACGGCGGTTCCGGCAGCTATGGAGCCTTCATCAAAAATGTTTTTGGAATTATGCAGGCCGATCTGGCTGTCCGGATTATCATTCCCGGAGCCGATAGAAAACTGTGCACCCGGACCAAATTCAGGGAACAGGCAGGAGAAGTCCTCAGAACCCATGGACGGATTTTCCACAGTAACCACATGATCGGCCCCGATGGTCTTTGCAGCCGCTTCCACAATCCGGTCTATAACAGCGCTATCGTTTACCAGTGGAGGCATCCCGCTCTCCCATACGATTTCTCCGCGTCCTCTCATGGCTTCAGGGCAGAGGGCAACAATGCGGTTTATGGCCTCACGCATGGATTTTCGCAGGTCAAAAGAAAGACTTCTCAGGGTTCCGGTCATTTCCACATAGTCCGGGACAATGTTTCCGGCCTGGCCGCCGTGGATACTGCCGATGGTAATTACGCCTGGGGTGATGGGATAGTTTTCGCGGGAAACGATGGTCTGAAGCTGGGTGATTACATAGGCGCTTATGGTAACAGGGTCAATGAAGTTTTCCGGATGAGCGCCATGACCGCCTTTTCCGTATATTTTAATATGGAAAAAGTCGCTGGAGGCACTGGCAGGGCCTTTTTTCACTCCGATGGAGCCGACAGGAATTTTCGGGGCAACGTGAAGGCCAACGAATACATCGGGTTTTGCGACAGAAGTGAAATCGCAGTCGATGAACTGTTTGGCACCGCATCCTCTTTCTTCTGCGGGCTGAAACAGAAACATTACATTGCCGCAAAGTTCATCTTTAATTTCGGAAAGTACCTTTGCACAGTATAAAAGGGTGGTGGTGTGGATATCATGACCACAGGAATGGCAGATATTCTCATTTTGCGATGCGAAGGGAAGCGCTGTGCTCTCCGGCATGGGAAGAGCGTCAATGTCTTCACGGATGGCAACGGTTTTTCCGGGTTTTCCGCCGTAAAGCATTCCCACAACGCCGGTTTTTAAGCCAATATCGGCAATTTCAATCCCGTATTCAGTGAGTTTTTCCCTGATTAATTCGGTGGTTTTAAACTCTTCGTTGCTGAGTTCGGGATGGGCGTGGATATGGCGCCGGATTTCGATCATTTCCGCTTCATATGGCGCGAGCAGTTTTGTTGTTTCCATAGAAAGTTCCTCCTGAAAAACGATGTTTAGTAGATATATCCATTGTAAAACATTGCTTTTTCAATTTCAAGTAACAGTTCAGCCATGCGAAGATTTAGAGCGAAAAAAGCGTTGAAAACTTGTTTTCATAAGCATTTTTTACTCAAAATCTTCATAGGGCGGACGCCCGGCGCTTCTTGTCCGCGGTACGCAGGCAAGAAGATGCAAGGTTTAACTGTTACAATTTCAATCTTCAGACCATAAAAAAAGATTGCAATTTATGACAAAAAATTCTATAATGAATCTTATTATTATCCTGTTGACATTAGCTGCATAATATAGGAAAGATTCAAAAACCTCATGAGGGAAGGTGTGAGAACATGGCAGAGGACAAATTAAAGAACATAGAAGCGGAATTAGAGGCCCCGGCGGACTTTACGAGCCCGGAAATTCTGTATGAGGACCTGGTAAGGAGCATAAAAAAATACCATCCATCGGATAATCTGACAATGGTAGAAAAGGCATACCAGATTGCCAGGGACGCCCATAAGGACCAGAAAAGAAAGTCCGGAGAGCCATACATTATCCATCCCCTCTGTGTGGCGATTATACTGGCTGATCTGGAGCTGGATAAAGAATCGATTGCCGCAGGGATTCTTCATGATGTGGTGGAAGATACGATCCTTACAGAGGAAGAGCTGGCAGAGAGTTTTGGAAAAGAGGTCGCCCTTTTGGTGGATGGCGTTACAAAGCTTACTCAGCTATCCTGGTCTGCCGACAAGGTGGAGACCCAGGCGGAGAACCTAAAGAAAATGTTCCTTGCCATGGCAAAGGACATCCGGGTGATCCTTATTAAGCTGGCGGACCGCCTCCATAATATGCGGACGCTCCAATATATGAAACCGGAAAAACAAAAAGAGAAGGCCAGGGAGACCATTGAAATCTATGCTCCGCTGGCAGATCGTCTTGGTATTTCTAAAATCAAGATTGAGCTGGATGATCTGGCATTGAAGTATCTGGAGCCGGATGTATATAAGGAACTGGAAGAAAAGATTGCTCTGACCAGTGAGGCAAGGCAGAATCTTATTGACAATATCGTCAGTGAAGTCGAAAGTCATATGAGAAACGCGGATATTCAGTGTGAGGTTGACGGGCGGGTCAAGCATTTTTTCAGCATTTACAGAAAAATGGTCAACCAGCATAAAACGCTGGATCAGATTTATGATATTTTCGCGGTCCGCATTATTGTGGACAGTGTAAAGGACTGCTATGCGGCCCTGGGTGTTATCCATGAGATGTATAAGCCGATTCCAGGGCGTTTTAAAGATTATATTGCAATGCCGAAGCCCAATATGTATCAGTCCCTTCATACGACACTCATAGGCACCACAGGTCAGCCCTTTGAGATACAGATCCGCACCTATGAGATGCATCGTACAGCTGAATATGGTATTGCCGCCCACTGGAAATATAAGGAGAGCGGAAGCGGCCAGGCGGCTGCCGGAGATGAGGCAAAGAAGTTAAGCTGGCTGCGGCAGATTCTGGAATGGCAGCAGGACATGTCCGACAACAAAGAGTTCTTAAGCATGTTAAAGAGCGATCTGGATATGTTCTCCGACAGTGTATACTGCTTTACCCCCAATGGAGATGTGAAGTCCCTGCCGAGTGGCTCTACTCCCATTGATTTCGCTTACGCAATTCACACCGCGGTGGGAAATAAGATGGTGGGAGCGCGCGTGAATGGAAAGCTTGTGAACATCGACTATGTGCTCCAGAACGGCGACCGAATTGAAATTATGACGTCCCAGAATTCCAAGGGACCCAGCCGCGACTGGCTGAACCTCGTAAAGAGCAGTCAGGCGAAGAATAAAATCAGTGCCTGGTTTAAACAGGAGAGAAAGGCAGACAATATTGCCAAGGGCCGTGAGATGATAGACCGGTACTGCAAGACAAAGGGAATTAATTTCGCAGAAATTAATAAACCGGAATTTGTGGAGAAGGTTTTGAAGCGGTATGCATTTCAGGACTGGGATTCGGTTCTCGCTTCTGTGGGACATGGAGGACTGAAGGAAGGCCAGGTCATCAATAAGATGATCCAGGAGCGGGCGAGGAAAATCCGGAATGAGGTAACGGATGCCACGATTCTGGACTCCATTGGCGACAACAATAAGGCTGCTGTGGTTCCCATCAGAGGAAAATCCAGAAGCGGAATTGTGGTAAAGGGAATCCATGATCTGGCTGTACGTTTTTCCAAGTGCTGCAATCCGGTACCAGGAGATGAAATTGTAGGGTTCGTAACAAGAGGCCGGGGAATTACCATTCACCGGACCGACTGCATCAATGTGATGAATCTTCCTGAAATTGAGAGAAGCCGACTTATTGATGCGGAATGGCAGGCAGAGGAAAATGATAAGAGCGCTGCCACTTATTCCACAGAAATTTCCATTTTTGCCAATAACAGAATTGGGATGTATGTGGATATTGCAAAGATCTTTACGGAGCGTGAGATTGACGTTAAAAATATGAGTGCACGTACCAATAAACAGGGAAAGGCTACAATTACCATGTCCTTTGATATCCATGGGACCGAGGAGCTCAACAGTCTGATGACAAAAATCAGGCAGATTGACGGGGTTATTGATATTGAGAGGACCACAGGCTAAAAAACAGGAGTCTGCCGATGCCGGAGAGGCCGGCAGACTCTGGTTTATTATGGGTGAAAAAGAAAGGGAAAGAAAAATGAGCAGGATTCAAGTAAAACAACTGGTGGTGGGAATGGTACAGACCAACTGCTATATTGTTTATGATGAGGAGACAAAAAGGGCGGTTATCGTGGACCCGGGCGACAGAGCGGAGGAGATAAACGATGTTTTGCGGGAACTGGGAGTAAAACCGGAGGCGATCCTTTTGACCCATGGTCATTTCGACCATATTATGGCAGCTGCTTCCTTAAAGGAAGAGTGGGGACTGACTATTTATGCCGGCGAAAAGGAGCTGGAGGTATTAAGGGACGGCGCAAAAAACATGATGATGACCTATTACCGGAAATCTTTCTCTCTGGAACCGGATGTGACCTTAAGGGATAACGAGGTTTTCGAGGCAGCCGGAATTACCTGGAAAATGTTTGAGACTCCCGGACATACGATTGGCTCGTGCTGCTACTATGTGGAGGATGAAAAAATTTTATTTTCCGGAGACACTTTATTCCGGGCCTCCTATGGACGGGTGGACTTTCCGACAGGAAGTGCCATGGATATGCTGGCTTCTGTAAAGAGACTGCTCACTTCGCTGCCGCCGGATGTTATGGTATACCCGGGGCATATGGATGTGACCACCATAGATTTTGAAAAGAAAAACAATCCTCTGGCGAGGTACTAAGGATGCTTGGAATTTTATTGAATGATGCGTCCTATGAACAGGACATCCGGGAGCTTTTAATGGCCTTTTATCCGGGGGAGAGTTTTGCTCACGAAGAAAAGGATGGCGTAACATTTTATATAGAGGGAAACTATGAGGAAGAAAGCGGGATTTTTTCCCTGAAAATACGGGATCAGGGCCGCCTTGCAGATGAAAAAAGCTTCGTGGTCCGGTATGAAAACCGTCTGGAAACCAAGACAGCCATAAAAAGGGAACTCTACGGGATGTTACAAAACCAGACAAAGAAGACGCTTCCCTGGGGAACGCTTACGGGAATCCGTCCGGTGAAGATTGCGCTTACGAGGCTGGAGCAGGGCTGGGGGGAAGAGGATATCCGTTCCTTCATGAAAACTGTGTATCTGACCAGTGAGGAAAAGACTGCTCTCAGTCTGGAAATTGCAAAGCGGGAGCGTCAGCTGCTGGCGTCTGTCGATTACGAGAAGGGATACAGCCTCTACGTGGGAATCCCCTTCTGCCCCACTACGTGTCTGTACTGTTCCTTCACCTCTTTCCCCATTGGAGTCTGGGAAAAAAAGGTTCCTCTTTATTTCAATGCCTTGTTTAAGGAACTTGACTATGTGGCGGAGAAGATGAAGGGAAGACCACTGGATACAATTTATTTCGGCGGCGGAACCCCCACCTCCTTAAAAGCCGGGGAGCTTGATGCCCTGCTTACGAAAATTGAGGATACTTTTGACTTATCAACGGTGAAGGAATTTACTGTGGAGGCGGGCCGGCCTGACAGTATTACAAAAGAAAAATTAGATACTTTAAGAGCGCATGGGATTACCAGAATTTCCATCAATCCCCAGACTATGAAGCAGGCGACCCTGGATCTTATCGGGCGCCTTCATACGGTGGAGATGGTGAAGGAAAAATTTATACTGGCCAGAAATCTTGGTTTTGACAATATTAATATGGACCTCATTGTGGGCCTTCCGGAGGAAAATCTGGATGACGTGAGGGAAACCATGGAAGAAGTGAAGGCGTTGGCGCCAGACAGTGTGACAGTCCATTCCCTTGCCATCAAAAGGGCGGCAAGACTTAATATGTTCCGGGAAAGGTATGCCAATTTAAAGATTGAGAATACACAGGAAATGATAGCTTTGACTGCCCGCTATACCAGAGAAATGGGACTGCTGCCTTATTATCTGTACCGCCAGAAAAATATGGCCGGAAACTTCGAAAACGTTGGTTATGCAGCGCCGGATAAGGCCTGTATTTACAATATTCTGATTATGGAGGAAAAACAGACCATTATCGCTGTCGGTGCCGGGACTACCACAAAGGTCCTGTTCCCGGGTGGCCGGATCGAGCGGGCGGAAAATGTGAAGGATGTTTCCCAATATATCGAGAGAATTGGGGAAATGATAGAAAGAAAACGGAAACTTCTTGAAGATTAAAAAGATTTTGCAAGAGGGTTTAGAAAATGGGGGTGCTTCGGCGCTCCTGTTTTTTTGCAGAATTGTAGATTATTTTCCATGAAACCGTTTTTGTCTGCAAGAAATTTCTTGACATAATAAACAGGCAAAAAGGAAAGGGTGGGATATAATTACGGGGCAAGGCAATTTGACGAATTGTTAAAGCTCATCATCAAATTGTTTCCAATATCGACTCTAATGAAAATACTGTTATGCGGAAATTATATTTAAGCATTCACGTGATACAACAAGCAATCATGACACAGGATAAAGTGACAAAAATGATTGCTTCCCAAGGCCGAATTATTATGGGGAAATTGCTAATTAACATTTCAGAAACAAAATACTAACAAAATTCAAACACAGGCAGACTATACTGTAAAAACGGAATGATAGTAGTATGCGGAGGCGCAATGAATATGGAAAAAGTAAAGAGGATGTTAAAAAAAGTTTTTTTGATGCCGCTGCTGCCTGCTCTGTTTATCATGATTCCTTCTTTTGCGCTGGTGTTTTGGGTACTGATAAAAAAAGATGTGCCGCCTGCGGTCGCTTATTTGTCCTATCTCTTATCCTCATATGCGCTGATCCTTACTGTCATCGAAATCACAGAGGTTGTAAGGTGGATGCGAAAGGGAATTAAAAATCATCCTCTTGCAAAAAAGGTATACAGTATCCCTTTGGTGGAGCAGTATTTTTCAGAAATGTCTTTCCGGATAAAACTATCTTTGTATCCGAGTTTTGTTATCAATCTGTTCTATGCGGGGATAAAACTTTTTTCAGGAATCCTTTACCATTCGGTATGGTTTGGAACCCTTGCAGTTTATTATTTCCTGCTTGCGGTAATGCGCTTTTCTCTGCTGCGGCATATAAGAAAAAAAGGAAAGAAACATCAAAGTTTTGTATCAGAGCTAAAAATCTGCCGCTTATGTGGTATGATTTTATTGGCTTTGAACTGGGCACTGACAGGCATTATTGTCCTTGTGGTCAGGGAAAACAGCGGTTTTGAATATCCGGGTATGCTGATTTATATCATGGCACTGTATACGTTTTATGCGGTTATCACGGCGGCGGTAAATGTGGTAAAGTACAGAAAACATGAAAGTCCGGCATTGTCGGTTATAAAGGTAATCAACCTGACCACAGCATTGGTATCCCTGCTTTCTCTTGAAACAGCGATGCTGACACAGTTTGGTGCAGCCAGGGATGCCGCTTTTAGACAGATGATGAGTGCAGCAACCGGAGCCGGGGTAAATGTGATTGTGCTTGCTATGGCAGTTTATATCATAGGGAGGACAACGAACCAGATAAAGAAAGGGGAGGAATGACATGGTAAATATTCTTGTGCTTGAAGATGACATAAAATTAAATCAGACGGTATGCACCTATCTGAACGACAGTGGTTTTCATGCAAAGGGGTGTTTGAATGCCAATGACGCTTATGGGGAAATGTACAATAACTTGTATGAACTGATTATTTCGGATATTATGATGCCGGAGGTGGACGGATTTGAGTTTGCGGAGAATGTGCGGCGTGTCAATAAGCATATCCCGATTTTGTTTATGTCGGCAAGAGATGATCTCCCGTCAAAACAGAGGGGGTTCCAGCTTGGCATTGACGACTACATGGTAAAGCCCATCGAACTGGATGAATTACTTTTGCGGGTTCGCGCACTCCTTCGGCGTGCCAATATTGAAATAGACCGCAGGCTGGTTGTGGGGAACTTGGAGCTGGATGCGGATGCTATGACAGCAAAGATAGCGTGCGAAGAAATCGCAGTTACTACAAGGGAGTTTAATATTCTTTATAAGATGCTTTCCTATCCTAACAAAACTTTTTCGAGAGCGCAGCTCATGGATGAGTTTTGGGGAGTGGACAGTGAAACGAGCCTCCGGGCAGTGGATGTGTATATCACGAAACTCAGAGATAAGTTTTCTGCCTGTGACGGATTTGAAATCAAGACAGTGCGGGGGTTAGGGTATAAAGCTGTCATGTAAGGAAAGGAAAGTGTTGCGATGAGAAGGCAAACGAAATATCGGGATGTGCGGGTAAAAAGAAAAATATTTCCGATTTCTGTTTTTTTATCAGCGTTTTTAGCGTTTGGCATATTTACTACGATTCAGATGAAAATGATAGGGGAAGCGATTGATTACCGGAGCGTATCATTTCAGAGCCAGATTACAGTTATCGGCTTTTGGTTTGTGGCTGCTGCGGCTTTTACTTTGCTGACGAATTACCAGATAAGTATATTTTATCAAAAGCCCATTGAACAGTTTTCGGAGGCTGCCCGAAAAGTGGCTTCCGGGGATTTTTCCGTTTACCTTGCGCCGGAACATACAGCGGATAAGCTGACGCATTTGGATGTGCTGTTCATGGATTTTAATAAGATGGTGGAGGAACTTGGGAGCATTGAAACATTGAAAACAGATTTTTTTACCAATGTGTCCCATGAGATCAAAACACCACTTGCGATAATTCAGAATAGTGCCCAGTTTTTAAAAACGGAAGGGCTGGCGGAGGAAAAACGTATAGAATATACGGAAACCATTCTTCATGCAGCGAGGCGGCTCTCCAACCTTATCACCAATATGTTAAAGCTCAACAAACTGGAAAAGCAGACGATTAAACCGGTTCCGCATCGGTATGATTTATGCGCCCAGTTATGTGAATGCGCGTTGCAGTTTGAAGATGTGTGGGAGCGGAAAGGGATAAATTTTGAAGTGGATATGGAGGAAAGGATAATGATTGAGGCGGATAAGGGATTGTTGGAATTGGTCTGGACAAATCTCTTATCAAATGCAATGAAGTTTACGCCGTCAGGAGGAACTGTGAAGCTGTCACAGACTTCAGATGTAGAAGTGATAACGGTCTCGGTTACCGATAATGGATGTGGTATGGACGAGTCAACAAGGAAACGGATATTCGAGAAATTTTATCAGGGGGATACTTCCCATTCCACCGAGGGGAACGGACTTGGACTTCCGCTTGTAAAACGGATTCTCCAGTTATCAGACGGGAGCATTGAGGTAAGGAGCGCAGTGGAAAAGGGTACGACTTTCACAGTCAGATTATCAAAATATCAGGGTCAGGGATTGGAAAGGGAGGAATCGTAGTGTGAATCAGGAAGAGAAATCATTTATCGGATATGAGTATAAAGAGATTACGGTGGATGCAGGGCAGGTATCTATGTTTTTGGACGGTTATGAGAATTTTGGCTGGATTGCGGACGAACAATTGTCGGGCAGAGGAGGCACTTCCGGACAAATAACTCTCCGCATGAAGCGTGACCGCAAGATTATAAATAAAATGGAACTGACAAGGCTGCAGAGAAATTTTGAAGCCTGTGCGCTGGATTTAAAAAAACTGGAAAAAGCGAAGACATCAGCCGCAACAATATGGGCACTGGCGGTCGGAATAGCGGGAACGGTATTTATGGCAGGTTCTACGTTTGCCGTTACCCACGAACCGCCTGTCATCTGGCTGTGTATCTTATTTGCTATTCCGGGAATCATTGGCTGGATTCTTCCCTATTTTGTTTACCACAGGGTACTGCAAAAGCAGGAGGAAAGAATAGAGCCTCTTAAGGAGCAGAAATTGGAGGAAATATACGAGGTCTGTGAGAAGGGACATTCTTTATTATAAATATGGGGGCTTGGGAAACACCTCTTATAAGGAATTGCCTTAAAGGAGGTGTTTTTTAAGAAAAAACTGCCACTGGTTCCTATTTTTCCTCTGTTTCCCCGGTATTGTTTGTCACTTCCCTGTTTTCCTCTTTTTCAAGAAATGTTTCCACAAAGCGGTCTTCCATCTTCTTATAGCCGCCAACCACTGTATCCTCTATCTTCTTATAGCCGCCAGTCACTGTATCCTCTATCTTCTGATAAGCTGCAGTCGCTTTTCCTGTCATTCCTCCGGTCTTTAAGGAATAACCTGCGGGACTCCCCTCATTTTTTTCCAGAAACTTTTCCGTGAACTTTTCTTCCATATTTTTCGCTGCGCCTATTACTGCCTCACCAATCTTACCTGTCTTTAATTTGTAATCACTCATACTTAACCTCCAAAACTGAAAATATCTGCTTCAACACGAGTCAGATAATGGAATTATCCATTTCCATAAAACAACATCCTCTGTCTGCGCTTTCCTGCTCCTATGTCATTACAGCCGCAAAAGGACCGGAAAGTTGATGACAGTATCATACCTCCCAATTATTTATTTTTTACTTCAGTTCTGTTTGAGAAATATTAATTGTTGTTTTTTGCTTCTTTATGGGTTATTTTCTCTGCTGTATTTTTTTCTTAAAAAATAAACAAAGCAGAACGAAAATACAGCCGTAAAAATAAACAAAACATTTCATTTAGGAGGATGGACGAAATGAAAAAAAGTAACTTTATAGCAATGATTCTTGGAACCGTTAGCTGTGTCTTCTTTGCACTGGGCATGTGCATGGCGATGATCAAGGAATGGAACGCGTTTAAACCGGGTATCGTGGCAGGATGTGTCGGTCTTGTCTTTGCAGTGGTTACAATCATGGTATGGAGAAAGATGGAGAATAAGGAGCCAATGAAGATTTCCGGGAAGGCGGTGTTGACAGTGGCAGTCGGCATTATTATCCTGATGTGTCTGATACCGCTTTGCAAGGGATTGAAGTAAAGGAGGTTAGATTGATATGGGTGGCCAGAAAGTTTGAATTTCTTGCGAAAGAGACAAACTTCTGCTATAATTAACTTGTTTATACCGTCAACAGTGGCGCTCTTATACCCGCAGGGAACTGCGTGGCGGGGAGCGCCTCTTTGCTTTGAATACAGGGCGGCGATCCGGTGCCGATGCTTACTCCCGGCTGGTTTCTGATGAAACAGAAAAGATCCCGGCATATTATCTGGAGAAATATCAGAAAGAGGGAGGCAGCTCAGGCGCCCGGGAATTGCAGGTATTGAAAAGTATTCAGCCTAAAATTCAGAATCCAAAAGTACAGAAGGTCCTTGTAGAAATGGAATCCTGCCCCTGAAGATATGGTCTATACTTATTACAGTGGAGAGGCAAAAATGCTCTCTGTTTCAACAGGGGAAATGGAAAACTGGAGATCATAATTCACAATGGGTATTCGGTGCCGATAAGACATTTCATTGGTATCAGACAGGTAATCTCCGGCAATTCAGAATATACTCTTGATAACTTTGTTTGCTTTTTCTGTGTCAACCAGTCCTTTATGCTGCGTGGTGCGTGAAGGGCGACATGAAAAGGAGAGTGAGATATGAAAGGAAAAATTGTGCGCCGCATTTTTTCTTTAAGTTGTGCAGCGATATTTATGCTATTACTGACTGGCTGTAATCCAACAGCAGGCGCAACAGAATATGAGGTAATCTATCCGTCTGGTTATAGCAGGGATTGCTATACTTATGACGAAAAATCCCCCATTGAAGGGAGTTCCTGTTGTCTTAAGTGGGAAAAAGCAGAGGATTATGAGAAAACCTATGACTACGATATACATATCCTGGATGAAAATGGTTCGGTATTGTATCGTTATCCCGATGTGGGGAGCAAAGCGATGCGCGGAAGTGTACAGGAAGATGGTAAGACCTGGGTTTGTGCGGAGCATTGGACGGCCCCTCACCACAATGGGTATGTGGAGGGCTGGCTGAAAGAAAACGATCTGCTTTTGGTTAATCTGAGTGATGGTAAGATTCTGTTTCAGGGAAAGGCAGAAGAAAATGAATTTTATATTACTTCAAATGGAACACGATGTTATTTCTATGTTCCCGGAAAAGAAGAAAGTGAGAAGCTGTTTGGATTGATAAAGATACCTGCAGAAAATGCGAAGATTTATTACCGTGATACTTCGGACTGGACGCAGAAACACACGGTTTACACGTTTGATTATGTGACAGAACCTGATATTGATACAAGTAATGGAGTTTTAACCCGTATCAAATTTTATATATCTGAAAACCAGCTTAAAGTGGCATGGACATCCTATGAATCCGTCGGGAATGGGCATTGGGAGTACCTGGAGAAAAAGGCTTATGAAATCTCAGTTACTGGAAATGCTGATGAGTGGGCCAAAAATGCAGATGAGGCAGTGCTGAACCATTATTTAGATGCCGATACTTTTATCAAGTTATAAATCAGGGCAGAAAGTATAGTAGTGTGTAAGGCTTTAAGGAGGTACCAGAGGACAGGATGATGAAAAGAACCACAGATGATATTGTAAACTGGCGGTTGCAGCAGGAGAATATATCAAAACCATTTCCCTATGTTTTTCCGCAGATGCCGCCCCGGTTCCGGCGATGCTGTGCTTTTGCGAGAGCGGTATTTCTGATACAATGGGGATGCTTTGCTGTTTTTTGTCTGGGAAGTATGGCGCTGTTTGTTCCCGTGATTATTTCGGGTAAGGATGTGGAACTGAGCGCCGTGACATATTATCATCCATTCCTGGCATTATTGGTTTTGGCAGCCGCTATATCGCTCCTTTTTTCCTTCCTGGCTGTTCTGCTTGGATTTACCCCCAAACTGTTTTGGCGTTGTCCATGCTGCGGACATCCGTTTCCCTATTATGTTCCGACAAGAGGGGATAACCTGAAGGAGAAAGACTGTTTGATGTCTATTGAGGGGCTGCATATCAAATACGCAAAATTAAAGTTTTGTCCGCTGATCATTCCATCTATTTGTCCGGAATGCAAGTGTAAGTTTTTTGAGATGGCTGATGATCTTCAAAATGTAAGGGAAAATGCTTAGGAAGAAAATCGGAATTGTTTTTGCTCCTTCGGAGTCTGACGTTATTTACAGAAAATAAGAGAGTCGGTGAGGAAACAGATTATGAGAAAAAATAACAGAATGGGAAAACGGCTGCGCCTGATACCTCTTATATTGGGAGGTTATGGGGCATTCCTCGGTCTTGGTCTGGTAACCATAGGTCTTGCTGAAATAAAGGAAGGGATTGGAATGATCCGGTTTCTGATCGGGCTTGGTATGGCAGCCTTTGGTTTGATGGGAATATGGGATGGGGTGCGTGATCTGGTCAGGCCGGATAAAAGGCAAAAACAGGCACCGGCCACACAGTTTATTCTTACGGATACATCCGGAAACAGGAGTTCCAATGTTACAGTGGAGGCGTTACAAAAACAGCTGGAAAATCTGATGGAAAGTGAAAAGGGGAGTGTTTTCAAGCTTCAGATCCTGCCGCCTTTTTCTGTACAGGAGACAGGGAACATTAGCCAGGTTTTCTGCCTATTCCATGAGATTTTCCGGTTGACGGTATTTTTGGATGTGTCTGAAGGCGGATATGAATCGTACCATAAAAGTGCAGAGTTTGACGAGGCGAAAGACTGGTTTGAAAAACTCCTGACTGGCAGCGCTGATCTTTCGGGGTGGAAAAAAATAGAGAATGGATATGAAGATGAAAGCAGCGAGGAAGAGGATACCGAATGGGTGGAAAGCAGCACTTACCGAGGTGAGACGGAGGACAGACCGGAAGATACAGATGAGACAGCGGAGCCGGTTACTGGTTTTGACAAACCAGATGATTTGATAGATACAGAAGAAGCCACGGTGGTGAAAGGCGAACCAGATACCCGGCAGACGGAGGAGCACATAAAATCTTTCTGGAATCAGCTTCAAAGGGAACAGAAGGGCCAGATGCGGGGCTGGCGTCAGCTTCTGGTGATTTTCGGGGAAAGCTGGCATGATGAACATAAATTTTTCTCTGTCAGAGACGTGGAACTGGCTATTGAAGGAATCCATGAGGGAAAATACACAAAAGCAGTCCTGGAGTGGGGGACGCAGGCGTTTGATTTCTTTCCCGGCGTTCAAAATGACCTAATGGTAATCTGGTGTACGAATGACACGGGGAAAGGGAATACCAGGTTTTGGGCGAAAGAAGGAACTGTGACGCAGGTGAAATTCTGGCTGGTTCATTATCTGGAACAGGGCTTTTTGGAGGAAATGAACGGCTGGACTGATATTACAGACCAGATAGAAAAAGCAAATAGAAAGGGCAGAAAGAAACATGGGAAAGTATTTTAGTGATGTGGTGGATAAAGCCATTGAAGATCTCTACTATTGCTGTGATAACGACAAGGCGAAAGCGGCGGCGGACGCATTATTGCTTGCGGCAAAGGGCGGGGATGGGGATGCCTGTTATTTCCTCTCCCGCTGCTTTTCCGGCTCCTGTTACAGCTGGGAATACCACCCCTTTGAGGAAAATGAGGCGGCAGCCTATGCCATGCTCCATCAGGCGATTTCCCTGGGCAGCGCTGCTGCGGTTCTGGGGGCGCTGCGTATGGATATGCTGACACCGGAGCTTAGGGAGATCATGCCCTTTGACAGTATAAAAGAAGCATGGGATGTCATCTATGAAAAAGCCGAAAACGGCTGTGCATTTTGCCAGTACATGATCGGAAATGCCTATTATTTTCTGGACATCATAGAGATTGAAGATCATAAGGAAAGTGACTTCGCGAATAAGGGAGCCTGGAACGAATGGAAACGCATGCAGATAAAACAGTGCATCCCCTGGTTTGAGAAAGCATTTTCCAGCGGCATGATACTGGCGGGGCGGAATTATGGTCATTATTACCAGTATGGCCGGGGGGATTACATTCCGCCGGAGCCGGGGAAGGAGGTTCCGATTATACGCCAGGGTGCGGAGCGGGGCTACCCGGAGTGGATGTATGCCTATGCCCATTATCTGGCCTATACAGAGGATAACGATAAAGAAGCTCTTCCCTGGGCGCTGAAAGCGGCAGAGGCAGGACATCTCTGGGGCTGGCATATCGTAGGGGATATTTATTGGAACGGCAGGGCGGTGGAGCGCAACCTCCCCTATGTCATAGAGTGTTATAAAAAGACTGCCAGCTATGGTAACGACAGCTATGCCTGCCGACAGTTGGGGCGTATGTATTTCAACGGCTGGGGTACGACTGTGGACTATGCACAGGCGATTCAATGGCTGGAGAGAGATAAGGAGCCGGAATACTTCAAATATGATCTGCTGGGAATCTGCTATCTGCTGGGGCATGGCTGCAGGCAGGAACCGGCGAGAGGGAAGGCGTTATTGGAGAGAAGCGAAAAATCCTGCTATAAAAGCTATGGCCTGGGGATGATGTATGCCGAGGGGATTGGTGTGCGGGAGGATATTGAAAAGGGCGTGGAGTATCTGAAAGCGGCAGGAAATTATGAGCCGGCAATGGAGGCGCTGAAGCATTACAGGAAAAGTCTGTTTGGGGTATGGCGGCGGAAATAAAAGAAAAAAAGCTTGAAAAGCTTTAAATGCTGTTGTAAACTTATCCATAATAAACAGGAATGCCTGCTTGAGCAGTACCGCCATAAGTGAAGGGAGGCCTGTGAGCCTCCGGCGGATGTGCGGAAAATGGGTATTATAGAAAGACAGAGGAAATATAAAATGGCATTGAAAAAGAAGCCGGTTACCGGCATGAAGGATATTCTGCCTGCAGAAATGGAGATCCGGGATTATGTACTGGGGCTGATTAAGGAGACTTATGGCAGATTCGGATTTTCGACGATTGAGACTCCCTGTGTGGAGCATATTGAGAATCTTTTAAGTAAGCAGGGCGGAGACAATGAAAAGCTCATCTTTAAAGTTTTAAAGCGCGGAGAAAAGTTAAACCTGGAGGCGGCTGAGACAGAAAATGATCTGACAGACAGCGGACTTCGTTATGATCTGACGCTGCCCCTTGCCAGATACTATTCTAATAATTCTGCCAATCTCTCCATGCCTTTTAAGGCTCTTCAGACTGGAAATGTATGGCGTGCGGACCGTCCCCAGAAGGGACGCTTCCGTCAGTTCATGCAGTGTGACATCGACATTCTGGGGGACGCCACCAATCAGGCAGAAATAGAACTGATTTTAGCTACTACCACAGCTCTGGCAAAGATTTGTCCCAATAACGGTTTTGAGGTGCGGATCAACGACAGAAAAATTCTGCGGGCCATGGCTGTTTACAGTGGATTTCCGGAGGAGGATATTGAAAAAGTATTCATTACCGTGGATAAGATGGATAAGATCGGGACAGACGGTGTGAAAAATGAATTGATGGAAAACGGATATTCCGGGGAAACTGCCGATAAATATCTGGACTTAATGGGACAGGTGACAGAAGACGCAGCCGGAGTTCGGAAGATGGGAGAGATTCTTTCCGGTGTGCTGGAAGACGGCGCAGCAGAAAATCTGGCACAGATCATGGATACGGTGGAAAAGGTTTCCAAAGGAGAATTTAAGCTGATTTTTGACCCCACTCTGGTGCGAGGCATGGGATACTATACAGGAACGATTTTCGAGGTTTCCATGGAAGGATTCGGAGGTTCTGTGGCAGGCGGCGGACGATATGACAAGATGATCGGAAAGTTTACGGGAATGGATACTCCAGCCTGTGGCTTCTCCATCGGCTTTGAGAGAATTGTTACCATTCTTCTGGACGCCGGATTTGTGGTTCCCGGCAGTGGTAAGAAGGAGGCATGGCTTTTTGAAAAGGGAATGGGGATGGAAAATCTTTCTTCCATTATGAAAGAGGCCATGGAAGCCCGTTCAGAGGGAAGAACGGTTCTGGTTACCCAGATGAATAAAAATAAGAAATTTCAGAAAGAACTGCTTGGAAAAGAGGGCTATACGGAATTTAAAGAGTTTTATAAAGAGGAATTAAAGCGATAAACAGGCAGGATGGCGCGGGAGCTTCCCGGGCTGTCTTTGTCCGGAATTTTCAGGAGGAAAAACTATGGCAGAGTCAATGGTAGGCTTAAAACGCTCCTGCCGGTGTGCAGAGGTTACAGAAGCCAATATCGGCCAGGAAATGACCCTGATGGGCTGGGTTCAGAAGAGCCGAAATAAAGGTGGTATTATTTTTACAGATCTTCGTGACCGCACAGGAATTATCCAGATCATTTTCGAGGAAAGCGATTGTAAAGCAGAGAGCTTTGAAAAGGCAGAGCGCCTGAGAAGTGAGTTTGCCATCGCAGTGACAGGCGTGGTAGAAAAGCGTTCTGGTGCCGCCAACAATAATCTGAAGACAGGCACCATTGAGGTCCGTGCAAAGGAACTGCGGATTCTCTCCGAGTCTGAGGTTCCGCCGTTCCCCATTGAGGAAAACAGTAAGACCAAGGAAGAGCTGCGGTTAAAATACAGATATCTGGATCTCCGCCGGCCGGATTTACAAAGGAATATTATGGTGCGGAGCCGTGTGGCTACAATGGTGCGCCAGTTCCTTGCCGATGAGGGATTCTTAGAGATCGAAACTCCTACATTAATTAAGAGCACACCAGAAGGCGCCAGAGATTATCTGGTTCCCAGCCGTGTGCACCCGGGCAGTTTTTACGCCCTTCCCCAGTCTCCGCAGCTTTTAAAGCAGCTTTTAATGTGCTCCGGTTTTGACCGCTATTTCCAGCTGGCAAGATGTTACCGGGATGAGGATCTGCGTGCGGACCGTCAGCCGGAGTTCACCCAGATTGACATGGAGCTGTCTTTCGTGGATGTGGACGATGTTCTGGATGTGAATGAGAGGCTGTTAAAGAAGATTTTCAAGGAAATCTGTGACTTTGATGTGCAGCTTCCGATTCAGAGGATGACCTGGAGAGAGGCTATGGACCGTTTTGGATCTGATAAGCCGGATATGCGGTTTGGCATGGAGCTCAAAAATGTGTCTGAGACAGTAAAGGGCTGTGAATTCGTGGTATTTAAAAGCGCCCTGGAAAACGGAGGTTCCGTTCGCGGCATCAATGCAGAAGGGCAGGCAGCTATGCCCCGTAAGAAAATTGATGCTCTCGTGGAGTATGCAAAAGGTTTTGGAGCCAGGGGACTGGCCTACCTGGCCATTCACGAGGATGGCTCCTATAAATGTTCTTTTGGGAAATTCATGAAGGAAGAAGAGTTAGATGCCCTTGTGAAGGCTATGGACGGAAAGCCGGGGGATCTGCTGTTCTTTGCAGCTGATAAGGATAAGGTAGTATTTGATGTCCTTGGCAATCTGCGTCTTGAGCTGGCAAGGCAGCTTGACCTTTTAAAGAAGGACGATTTTAAGTTCCTCTGGATAACGGAATTCCCGCTTCTTGAGTACTCTGAGGAAGAAAAACGTTATGTGGCTATGCACCATCCTTTCACTATGCCTATGGACGAAGATATTCCGCTCATTGATACCAATCCGGGAGCAGTTCGTGCCAAGGCGTATGATATTGTATTAAACGGTACGGAGCTTGGCGGAGGTTCTGTGCGTATCCATCAGGGTGATATCCAGTCCAGGATGTTTGAGGTTCTGGGATTTACAGAAGAACGGGCCAACGAGCAGTTTGGCTTCCTTTTGGATGCCTTTAAGTACGGAGTACCGCCTCATGCAGGTCTGGCCTATGGTCTGGACCGTGTTGTGATGCTGATGGTTGGGGCTGACAGTATCCGTGATGTGATTGCATTCCCAAAGGTGAAGGATGCGTCCTGCCTGATGATGGAAGCTCCTGCCGGGGTGGAAGGAAAACAGTTGGAAGAGCTTCATATTGCAGTTACGGAAGAAAAAGAAGAATAAAACATAAGCTGCTTTTACGATTGGGCCCTGGATATTTCCAGGGCCTGTTTGTACCTCCATGATTGTAACAGTTCAGCCCTGCATCTTCTTGCCCGCGTACCGCGGACAAGAAGCGCCGGGCGTCCGCCCTATAAAGATTTAGAGTGAAAAATGCTTATGAAAACAAGTTTTCAACGCTTTTTTCGCTCTAAATCTTTGCATGGCTGAACTGTTACCCATGATTTGTGAAACTTTCGTGAACTGATGGTATTTTTACGGATGGTCTGATAAAATACTGATAACAAGAGAGGTGAAGTATATGGATGCCATAAAAGTTTTGATGGTGGATGATGAGGCCAGAATGCGGAAGCTTGTCAGGGACTTTTTAATGATTAAAGGATTTCGGGTTGTGGAAGCCGAGGATGGCGAGCAGGCCCTGGATATCTTTTTTAAGGAAAAAGATATCGGCCTGGTGATTTTGGATGTGATGATGCCGAAAATGGATGGATGGGAGGTGTGCAAGACCATAAGACGGTATTCCCGGGTGCCTGTTATCATGCTGACGGCCCGTTCGGAAGAGCGGGACGAGCTTCTGGGGTTTGAGCTGGGAGTGGATGAATATATTTCCAAGCCCTTTAGCCCGAAGATCCTTGTGGCACGAATCGAGGCAATTCTTAGAAGAAATGCCAGTACAGGAGAGATTCTGGAGGCTGGTGGAATTCAGGTGGATAAGGATGCCCATGGGGTTACTGTGGATGGTCTGCCAGTGGATTTAAGCAATAAGGAATTTGAACTTTTGACCTACTTTATGGAAAATCAGGGAATGGCCCTGTCCAGGGAAAAAATTCTCAACAATGTATGGAATTATGATTATTTTGGTGATGCCAGAACTATTGATACTCATGTAAAGAAGCTGAGAAGTAAGCTGGGCCCTAAAGGTGATTTCATCAGGACTATTTGGGGAATGGGATATAAATTCGAGGTGAACGGATGATGAAATCCATGCGGACACGGCTGACGGTTGTATATGTCGGCCTGATGGTTCTTCTGCTCATAACTGTGTGGGGAGTGAACCGGTGGTATCTGGAAAAGTATTATATCAGCCAGAAGATGAAAGCTCTCAATGTGACCTATGACGTGATAGATCAGCAGATAGCAGAAAATAGAGAAAATGGGATTTCCATTGAAGAAGCTATGAAACGGGAGCAGGATGTATATGGGAATATTGAGGAGGGAAATCTCCAGAAGCTGGTCCGGGATTTCTGTGATATGGCCAATGTTTCCATGGTGATGATCGATAACGGGGCGGAAGAGACTGCTGTATACTCCAACGCCCGGGATGGAAAATTTCTGAAAGATCGGATGGAACGATACATTTTCGGGAAAAACCGGGCGGAATTTGAAATTCTTGAGGAATATGATAATTATAAGGTTCAGAAGGTATTTGATCCCTGGAGAAACGGGATGTACCTGGAAAGCTGGGGATTTTTTTCAGATAACAGTACAGCTTTCATTATGAGCACCCCTCTTTCTTCGATAGGTGAGAGCGTGGTCCTCTCCAACCGCTTTCTCACCTATGTGGGCTTTTTTGCTACTGTGGTGGGGGCAATTGTCGTGTATTTAATTGCAAAGCGATTTTCACAGCCCATTTACCAGCTTTCCAGTTTATCAGAAAAAATGTCACAGCTTGATTTTGATGCCAAATATCAGTCAACGGGACATGTGGTGGAGGAGATTGATGTGCTGGGAAACAGCATGAATCTGCTGTCAGAACGGTTAAAGGAAACCATCGAAGAGCTGAAATCGGCCAATAACCAGCTTCAGATGGACATTGAAGAAAAAATTAAGATTGATGAAATGCGAAAGGAATTTATTGCAAATGTATCCCATGAATTAAAAACGCCCATTGCCCTGATTCAGGGATATGCGGAAGGGCTTCAGGAAGGCATGGGAGAGGATAAGGAAAGCAGAGACTATTACTGTGATGTAATTGTGGATGAGGCCGGGAAGATGAATAAAATGGTGAAACAGCTTCTGACCTTGTCTTCTTTGGAAAGTGGCAATGATAAGACAGTGATGGAGCGGTTTGATCTCACAGAGCTGATTCAGGGAGTCATAGGCGCTGCACAAATTATGATACAGCAAAAAGGCACAGAGGTCCAGTTTGAGGAAAAGGAGCCAATCTATGTCTGGGCCGATGAATTTAAAATTGAAGAGGTGGTTACAAATTATCTGAGCAACGCCATTCACCATGCGGCTGGAGAAAATAAAATTGTAATCCGTGTGGAACGGCTGGAAACTCAGGTTAAAGTATCTGTGTTTAATACCGGTGAACCAATTCCGGAGGAGGACCTTCCGAATCTCTGGACAAAATTTTATAAGGTGGATAAGGCAAGGACCAGAGCTTACGGCGGCACAGGAATCGGGTTATCTATTGTGAAAGCAATCATGGAGGCCCATAACCAGGAGTGTGGTGTTGTAAACTGGGAAAATGGAGTGGAGTTCTGGTTTACCCTGGACGGCAGCAGCCAGTAAACGAGGGAGGAGACGGCTATGGAATATATAATTCGTGAAATTAAAAAAACAGAGTATCCATTGCTGCGGGATTTTTTGTATGAGTCAATTTTTGTACCGGAAGGAGCACCGCCGCCGCCCAGATCTGTTCTGGATATCCCGGAATTTCAGGTTTATCTCTTGGGATTTGGGACAGAAAAACATGACAAAGGCCTGGTTGCCGAGGTAGATAACCGAGTTGTGGGAGCCATTTGGGTTCGCATTATGAACGACTTTGGTCATGTCGATGATGAGACACCGTCATGTGCCATTTCTTTGCATAAAGAGTACAGGGGGATGGGAATCGGAACGGCGTTGATGGAAAAAATGCTGGACAGTTTGAGATGTGAGGGCTATGAGCGGATGTCTCTCTCGGTGCAGAAAGCCAATTACGCGTTTAAAATGTATTGTAAGGTGGGTTTTGAAATCTTTGACGAAAAGGATGAAGAATATATTATGGTGAACCGCTTACAGGGATAAAATATAAATAACAGGGCGATTGATTGGGCAATAAAAAATATTGGCATGGTGGCTGAAGCCATGTAACGTGCAGGGATGAACTGGTTGCAGTGAATATTGGAGCGGAAATATGAGTGAAAGTGGAATTAGGAGACAGGTAATGGAAGAAATCCGGAGCCTGGCACAGAAACACGGCGTAAACAAAGTCATATTGTTTGGTTCACGGGCGCGAGGAGATTACAGAAGAACCAGCGATATTGATCTGGCAGTAACGGGAGGAGAGTTTGAGCGGTTTGCATTGGACGTAAACGAAGAGACTTCCACATTGCTTGAGTTTGATATTATCAATCTGGACAGAGAGATGCAAAAGGAATTGCGCGATTCGATTGGCCGGGAGGGAAAAGTAATTTATGAAAAAGTATGAGAATTTTTGTGCATCATTGTCAAATATGAAAGAAATTTATAATTATGAAGAGCCATTTGATAATGTCATACTTACCGGACTGGTAGGTCTGTATGAAATATGTTTTGAACAGGCATGGAAAATGATGAAAGAAATTTTGGATACGCATGGATTTGAAGAAGGAGTGACAGGTTCGCCGAAAACTATTTTGAAGACGGCTTATAAAGCCGGGATGATTAGAGACGAGGAGTCATGGCTGCATGCGCTTCAGGAAAAAAACAATGTGTCTCATTCCTATAACAGGGCGATTGCAATAGAAATTGTGTCGCAGGCAAAAGAAAACTTCTATAATATGTTTTGCGAGCTGCAAAAGGAAATAGAAAGCAAGTGGCTGTAAGGGGATTGGTATTTTGGTCTTTTGCGAAAATTAGATCCGTGCTGTGGGGGCCATATTGTGGCCGAAAAAGCAATGGACCACAGGATTTAGTTGTCAAAAAGAGACGGAAAAAAAGAATGAAAAAAAGGGAAAAAAGTGGTTGACTTTTTGGAATACGTTTGCTATTATAATACTCGCCTTGAAAAACAGGACATGGCTCCTTGAAAAGAGCCAAAAGAAAATAAAAAAGTTGTTGACAAACAGAGAACAACGTGATATGATATTGAGCGTTGCCGTTGAGGCCAACAACAAAGGACCTTGAAAACTGAACAGTATGTAAAACCCTGAAAATTCTTATAAAAATGGTCTGGTTTGGACCATGGATGAGA
>ERZ808044.71-NODE-71-length-146747-cov-13.758540_pt1 | contig 146747 bp, 136 predicted proteins | sample MGYA00380195_ERZ808044 | MGnify/ENA primary metagenome ERZ808044 (study PRJEB31490, sample SAMN06133423) | mouse gut metagenome | isolation source: Z7_2 | host: mice | place: China: Chengdu | collected 2015-05 ...
TTCAGCTTACAGCTCAAAGATGGGTTGGGCATCTTTTCAATAAAGGCTCGCACCGACCGCCTTCTCTCTGAAAATCCGAGATGCTTACTATTTCTTATCATAGCTTTTGTGTTCAATTTTGTAATTTATATCACAAAGAATAATGACTGTCAAGAGTTCATCTATCAATCTTTGAGTTCACTGTTCCAGAAGGCCATAAATTTCATATCTCGAGAGCATATTCTGAAGCATCATTTTCGTCCCCATTAATTGCTTATAAGTTGCAGTCTTTATTTTGCCTTCTTCCCTTAACTTTTCCATTCTAGTTACAGTATCATGATATTCCATTTGAATTGCCTGAAGCATTTTTTCAAATTTTTCTTCGCGCTCGGACATAACTTTCCTCCTACTAATATTGATATGTTCATCAAAATTATACCATGTATGTTTTGATAGAGCTATCTAATCTGGCATTTTTTTGATATAATGTGGACGAGTCAAATTCCGGGGACATCGTACAGAATTTGAGAAGAACAGATAATTTAAATTACGAAAGGAATGACGAGGATCATGAAAAGAAAAATCATCTGTCTGCTTACAATTGCTTTACTTGGCGCTGTGGCAATCGGCTGCGGTTCCGGAAGAAATACTGCAGAGGAAGAGCAGGCGGAAAGTGCAGAGGAGGAAGCTCTTCTGTCCGGTAAGCATTATGTAAACATCAATATCAAGGACAAAGGGACGATCAAGGTGGAGCTTGATGCGGATGCTGCGCCAATCACAGTGACCAATTTTGTGAATTTGGTGAAAGAGGGATTTTATGACGGATTAACGTTTCATCGTATTATTAAGGGTTTTATGATGCAGGGCGGAGATCCGGAAGGAACTGGCATGGGAGGCGCGGAAAGAACGATTGTCGGAGAGTTTGAGAGTAACGGTGTGAACAATCCCATTTCCCATACAAGGGGAACCATTTCCATGGCGCGCTCAACGATGCCGGATAGCGCAAGTTGTCAGTTTTTCATCATGCATCAGGACGGTACTTATCTTGATGGGGATTATGCTGCTTTTGGACACGTCACGGAAGGAATGGAGATTGTGGATGATATCTGTGAGAATACCACAGGCCAGGGTCAGAACGGGATGGTTCCGGAGGAAAACAGGCCGGTTATCGAAAGTATTGAATACGTGGAGTAAATCGAAAGTAAAAAATGATATTCCGGCGGTTGCTTTGGCGGCTGCCGGAAACCTCTTGTTTGAAGGCTCAAAATGCCGGAAGCCAGTCAAGGTGCTCAAGTTTCCTGCAGAGAATTAAAAAACAATTCCATCCGAACTTTTCCTTTTACAGGCCCGCAGGACAGCAATACATATGCTGCACAATATACCGTTCAAAATCATTAATATTATTGCAAGGGTATTGAAAATTCTACTCTCTTTTAGTAAACTATTTAATATCGAAATACAGCATATTGCCGAAATATTATATGCAGCCGCCTGCCAGTGTTTTCTAAGTTTGACATAAGGGATGTGAATTGGGAAAGAGCAGAACAGGCATTTAAGATTTTGAGGGGAGAAAAAGCAATGGGATTAAATGAAGCACAAAAGAAGGAGCGTTCAGAGTTTTTGGAGAAAAATCTGGAGATTACCGAATGTTCTCAGCGAAAACCCTACGTTTTCATCAGTTATGCCAGTGATAACTGGAAAACAGTATTCCAGTCCGCTGTGGTGCCCATGCAGAAGAAGTATGGCCTGCGGGTTTATGCGGACAAAGCCTTTGACAAGGTAAACGACAGATGGATTGTCCCCATGCTGCGCAATGTGCGCGGTGCGGACGTGGTTGTGGCTTTCATTAGCCAGAGCTATATCGAGAGCTATGCCTGTTTCCTGGAATTGCTGACCGCCGTCAATAACAAAAAGCAGATCGTGTTCGTTTCTTTGGAGGATCAACTCCATCTGGGTGATACCACCGACCAGCCCGTCGTGGAGCGGGGCGTGAAGAACGAGATCCTCAACCAGGGAGCGAACATCTCCACCAATACCAACAACACCTCTAACGATACCATGCGGGCGATGAAGTCGGCTTTCACCAGTCTGTCCACATTGCTAGAGCAGGATGCATTGTCTAAATACGATATTTCCGACGCTTTTATCAACTTCTTCCGTGATGCCTCCATTAACCGGAAAACTATCAATGATCTTGGGGCAGTGCGGGGAACGATCAAGTCGGTTAGCCGTGACGTGTTTGACCAGTCGCTGATCTCTGGGGCTATTCAGAAGTCTGCGCAGAAAGAGGTTTCTCCCCCCGCAGAGGAGCAGCAGCCTGTTCCCACAGTTGCCGAACAGGCCGCAGCGGAAACCGTCAGTCAGGCGGAGCCTGTATCCGGGTCAGTACCTGTTGACCGTATGGAACCCGAGTATGCGGCCGTCAGCCATTCGGAATCTCTGCCCCGGCAGGAGTCGCAGCAGAGAGTGGACTTTTCTTTCTCAGACAACGAGAAGGGAAAGAAAACGAAAAAACCGCGGAAGATCAAACTTATCGGGATTGTGGCCGCTGTGGCCGTGCTGGTATTGTTCTTTGCCCTGTCGGGCGGCACGAAGCAGGTTACCGACAGAGCCTATACGACGCCTGGCGGAACTTCGGGTACCTACACCGGCGCCTGGAAGGGGAAACCTGAAGGACAGGGTACCCTTACGGCGGAAGACGGACGTGTTTATGAGGGCGAATGGCTGAGCGGGCTGCCAAATGGCCAGGGGACTATGACAAACACCGACGGAACCGTCTATGAGGGCGAGTGGAAGGACGGAAAACTCAGCGGCCATGGTGTCAAAACAACGGCTGACGGCGTGGTTTATGAAGGTGAGTGGGAAGAGAGCCGGCTAAACAGTGGCACGGCCACATGGCCTAACGGCGATATCTACGAAGGAGAATTCAGTGACGCTCAGCTTAATGGTTTCGGAGTCTGTACTTATATCGATGGCATAGTTTATAAAGGCCAGTGGAAAGACGGTCAAACCGACGGTACAGGTATTATGACATGGCCTGATGGCGATGCTTACGAGGGGGACTGGAAGGATGGTCAGCCTGACGGTCACGCCGTTTATACTTATGCCGATGGTGCGATTTATGAAGGCGAGTGGAAGGGCGGCATGCGCAATGGTCCCGGCGTCTATACCTATACCGATGGAAGCACCTACGAGGTTCAGTATGAAAATGATGAGCTGAACGGCGACTGCGTCTATACCAAAGCGGATGGCAGTGTGGAGAAGGAAACCTGGGCAAACGGACAGAAGATTGAAAAAACCGAAACGCTTGAATTGGATGGCGGCACCTATACTGGCACCACGAAGGATGGTAAGCCCGACGGCACAGGCACTTTTACCTATGCCAATGGTGCGGTCTATGAGGGAGAATTCAAAGACGGTGAAGCGGACGGTCAGGGTACTACGACTTGGCCCGACGGCACGACTTATGAGGGTGGATTTAAGGACGGCAAATGGAGCGGTCAGGGTACTATGACATGGCCTGACGGCACAGTTTATGAAGGCGGATGGGAAGACGGCCAATACAATGGCCAGGGCACTATGACCTTTCCCGACGGTCAGAAATATGAAGGCGAATATGTGGACGGTAAGCGCAATGGCCAGGGTACGTTTACCTATTCCAATGGCAGTGTCTATGAGGGCGAATTCAGAGATGGCGATTTTAACGGCCATGGCGTTCTCACCTATACCGACGGTTCTTTCTATGAGGGCGAATTTGTGGACAACAAAAAGCATGGCGATGGCACCTATACCAAAGCCGACGGCACTGTAGTAAATGAGAAGTGGGATCACGGCACGAAACTTGAGGACTAATCCTTCACGTCACAATAAAAAACCTGATGCGGAGCGGTTTGGCGAATGGAAAGACAGTGATATTTTGCGGCGGATGCCTATTTCCCATTACGCATAATTGGAAAATGAGAACTTAAAAAGCCCCCTGGCGTGTAGGATACTGCGTCAGGGGGTGGTATTATCCCTGTGTCTATAAAGGCTATTGCTATCAGCCCGGAATTACACAGGCGCCTTCTCACCTGTTACAGGTTCATAGGTTTTCTCAAAAATATGCTTCTTGATAATATAGATATCTGTAGGATCATCCTCCCTGACTGCCAGATAATCCCCAGGCAGACCCAGCAGATAGCTGTCGCCCCAGGAGATGACGACCTTGGTCGTACGTTCCAGACGGCGTGCATGAATCCGGCGTCCAGGTTTTGTGATGCAGGCTTTGGCGTAGTCTTTCAGGCTCTTAGAAGCCAGTTCCTGGGTGTCAAGCCCCTTTCTGCGAACAGCCCTGTGGATGAGAGGCGCATATTCACCCCGGAACTGGTAGGGAGCGTCCAGCATTTCATTGTTTGCCCGGAACACATCCTCCTTATTAATATAGACCTCACCCTCAGCCCCGATTATAAAGTATGTGTCCTCCTCTATGAAAAAGTTTTGATCCCCTTCCAACATCCGTACCTCTACCTTGGTTCCGGCCGGATATATGTCCGTTGCCCGCACATAGCCGATCATCAGCCGCTTTTTCCGGTAAAACGGCTCTGCGGACAGATCGGGCGTATCCGCGGCTCCGGGATGGATTATGTCCTGATTCAAAAAATACTGTTCCATCCGTGCGGAAATAATCCGCCGGGCTGCCATCTTCAGTTGGGTAGGGTTGTAGCCGTACAGCCGCCGATATTCCGCGCTCAGAGCGTCCTTTTCCAGAAAGCCGCCCGATTTGCGTATGTGACCGCCTCCGTTCCCCAGACCCTCGGCAAGGAAACCTGCCAATTCATTTGCCTTTGTTTCCCGGACGCAACTTCGTATGGACAGCTTAACCCCTTCGGTTAGCATACAGTACACCACGCAGACATCGATGATATCCACCTCAACCAGCATATCGCTGATGATTCCAAGAACATTGGGATCGCATTCCTCTGCCCCCACAATGGCAAATCCATGACCCTGGCTGTATTCATAATAATCATAGCCAGACAAGGCCTGGCCAGTGAGGCGAAGTTCGTTCAGCGACAGGTTGCAATTTTGGAATCGAAAGAGCTTTCCCTGGTCGCAGACGCTCTCCAGGCAGTCCCGCAGATCCCGATCCATGGGATGGCGCAGCTCCTGCATCCGATTTGTATCCATATACAGGCCGTAGTAGAGGGCGGTTGAAAGATTCGGGCAGGCAGAGAAAGAGAATCCTTCTTTGCACAGTAAATCCCATATAATCACGGAACAGGCCCCATAATTGCTTCGCACCTCCCGCAGAGGGGGAAGTAGATCTGTGTCCCTCACCATGTGGTGATCAATCACGGCAATATTTTTTGCAGAAAATTGCTGTACATTTTTTTCGCCATACTGGCAGTCCACTGTGAGCAGAAGATCCGGCTCCGGCTCCAGGAATTCCACATGCTCTATGGGAATGCCCAGTTCCGCAATCATTAAAACCAGATTGGTTTTTTGGATGGGGGTTCCGCCATAGATTAGGCGTACCTTTTTTGTGTGTTTCTGCAGGTAGACGAAAATACCGTAGCCACTGGCGATGGCATCTGCATCAGGAGCGTTATGGCATTGGATGACGATGCTGTCAAAGGCCAGCAGTTCACTCATTCTCATATCTGTGTTCCTCCCTGTCTGTATAATGATTAAATATACCACAGATTCGGAAACTTCTCAACCTGATGTCGTCAGACGTAGCCCCTCCCCCCTTGATATATATCCACTCTGTATAAAATACTTGCTTGTTTTTTGGATTTACTTTAAACTATAGGAAACGAACAAAATGCTTGCATTTTGATTCGTTTCCTGCACCGGATTTGCGCCGCAGAGCGGCATATTTCCTATGCAAATCCGTGCGCATCCCCGGCGGGTTTATAGCAACGGGATATGATGGATATTGGTATTGTGTTACTGCCTGCCAGAGCGACTCACCATATGTTATTGATACACAATAATCATTCGGGCGAAAAAGGAGCAGATATGAAAAGATTTTTCCATTTGCTGAACAGACTCTTAAGCATATTATATAAAGCCTTTCCGTTTTTTGTGGGAATGTATTGTTATTATCCAGTATTTGTGGAGCAGGAGCATTCCTTTCCTTTTTTGGATTCGATTTACTCTTCGGTTAAGCTTTACTCAGGCGCTATCGAGAGTGGCGTCGAGGTCGGCGCTCTTCTGCAGATGGCCCGTTTTTTGGCGCTGGCCGCTACCTTCAATATTGTGATAAACGCCCTTGACAGAATGAATGATGTGATTATCCGGTTCAAGCTTTTTAATCCCAATGCGACGGTTGTCTACGGCGATTCTAGTTATGTGGGATATATATATGAAAGCTTACCTCCGGGACAACGGATACGCGGAGAGGAAAAGCTGATAGGCGGCGCCTCAAGATACCTGATTATGTTTTCAGGGGATAACGCAAACCTTGAATTTTATAACAAAAATTATGAATCCCTTAAAGACAAAAACGTATATATTATGCTGGAAAATATATCCAGGCAGAATATTGAAAATCCGTTGATCACGGTTTTCAGTATAGCAGAAAACTGTGCAAGGCAATACTGGAAGGATTATCCCGTCACCCGGAATGAAAAGATTGCAATCATCGGTTTTGGGGATGTGGGTAAAGATATTCTGTTTTATGGACTCCAGGTGAACCTGATTGATCCTGCACAGCACTTTGAATATCATATTTACGGCGATGGAAGAGAATTCCGGCGTGAGCATACGGAGCTTGATCAGTTAGGGCCTGATGAGGTGATATTTCACGATGAGGGAAGATATGAATTTGCACAGATGGCGGATTTTGACCGAATAATCATATGTGGTGACACTCAGGCGAACTGCAATATTGCCATTGTAAGCAAGTTGCTCGTATCGGCTCCAACCAGTTACCAGATTTATGTATATGCTCCCAATGGTGATATTGTATCGAACCTTTTTGGAAAGGACAGACTCATATGTTTTGGTACAACGAAGCAGGTGGCTTCTCCAGAAATTATCTTCAATGAAAAATCTATGGAAGCCGCCCGCAGGCAGCATGAATCCTATATGAAAAAATATGGCGGAGCACCATGGGAGAAGCTTGACGCCTTTAAACGCTACTCTAATGTAAGCTCTTCAGATTACCGGCATGTTATCAACCGGCTGCTTGAAGAGGGCGTGAGCCTGGAAATAGCTGCAGAGCTTGAACACATCAGGTGGTGCAGGTATCACTATCTGCACAATTGGAAATATGGCCCTGCTGTCGATACTACAAGAAGGATTCATAACTGCCTTGTTCCTTTTTCGGAACTCAGCGAGGCTGAAAAAATTAAGGATATTGAGGCAATAAAAAGTACAGCGGAGAAGCAGCCCGACGAAACAATGTAATTTTTTCACAGGAATCCGGCTCTTTTAAGCAACTTCATAAAACCCGCTGTTTTCAACTGCTAAATCAGCGAACAGCCACATAACGATAATGGGGCATATCCACACCGCGATAATGTTTTGTCCAACTGTCCCTTAAGGTCATACCATTTCTGACGGCTACATTCTGTGAGGCCGTGTTGGTGTCTCTGATAATGGAGCATACTTCCTTTGCATTGAGTGTATTGAAAGCATACTGCCTGCAGGCTTTGGCGGCTTCTGTCGCATAGCCCCTGTGCCAATATTTCCTTTGGAAAAGATAACCAATTTCAAGAACTTCCTGGTCTTTCCAGGGCTGCATGGAAAGACCGCACTGGCCGATCATTTCATCCGATTCCTTCAGGATTGCTGCCCATAGGCCAAAACCCCATTTTTGATAGCGGGAAATTTGTTTGTCGAGCCATTCCTGTACTTCGATGTCGTTAAAGGCTCCTTCATAAGCATACATTACTTCTTCATCTTGCAATATTTTGCATAAGGAGCTGAAATCAGTCTGGCACATCTTTCGCAGATATAATCTTTCTGTTTCGAGTATCATAGTTGTTGCCTCACCAATTTTGGAATTATCATTGCAATTTATCTTTGCCGGGAATTATTATAAAGGATTGTCATCATGATTTCAATTGCTTATAATGTAGATGCATAAAAAATTGTACGTTTGACCACAGAGAAGGAGTACTTATGACGAAAGCAGGAGCACAGCTCTCCAGCCTGAGAGCTTATCTTCAGACACCGCAGCAGATGGAGGAAACCTTTGAAAAGCTTAAAGAGATTGGTTACCGCATTGTTCAGGTGCAGTGGATTAATCCCCAAATTCCGCCGGAAACAGTGGCGGACACCCTTAGGCGAACGGGACTTATAAGTGTTTCCACACAGGATTACTATCAGGAGGTGAGGGATAACCTTGCGCCTGTTTTGCGGCTCCATGACCTGTGTGGCAGCAAAAATATCTGTGTCAGCGGGATACCGCAGCAGTTTCTCTCAGAGGAAGGCTGCCTGGCTTTTGCCAAAGAGCTTACCGACTTTTCTGTTCGAATGAAGGCACTTGGAAAAGTAGTATCCTTTCATCCAAGGGGGCAGGAATACTGCTGCTTTGGTGGAAAAAGCGCCGTGGAAATCCTGATGGAGAACACGCCAAATACTTTTCAACTAGGACTAGATATGTATCACTTAATCAAAGTGGGGCTGGACCCAGAAAAATGGCTGCACAGGTATCAGGGAAGGATTGAATTTGTTCATTTTAAGGATTACTGTATAAATGCCGACGGCAGGGAAGAGCTTGTTCCGGTGGGGCAGGGACTGATCGACTGGAAACCCGTGGTCAGAGCCTGTAAGGAAACCGGGGTAAAGTGGATTTTTGCGGAGCAGGAACGCTGGCAAAAGGATGCCTTTCTCTGTATGGCGGAAAGTCTGGATTTTTTGCGGGAAATGGGCGTATACCCAAAATGATGGCCGGCCCATTTCATTAAAACGCTTTTGGATTTCATCAAAGATTGATTAGAGCCAAATAGTCTGCAATACCATCCTCATCGTTACTGCCAATTACCAAATCTGCGTTTTGTTTAACCTCGTCTATGGCATTGCCCATAGCGACACCTTTTCCACATAGCCTGAGCATCCCGATATCAGCGTAATCATCGCCAAAAGCCATAATTTCTTCTGCCTTTATTTTGCATATGGAGCATACTTTCATGATAGCGTTTTCTTTTGTTGCCGTTTTTTTGGTGAACTTGTACCAGTATCCGTCTGAAAAGCGTACGCAGTCGCACTCGCTGAGCGATTCTTGAAGCTTCTTTGCCTGGCGGCCATCAAAAATTTCTACACACATTTTCAGGGAGCTCTCTTCAAAATCAGTAAAGTCCGTGTAGATGCTCGCCCCCCAGCTTTGATCCTGCTTTTTGGGATCAACTCTGTAATTCCAGTAATGGGAATCTATCGTGTCAATTGTTATCTGGCAGTCAATACCGCATACTTCTCTGGCGGATGCAATCATCCGTCTCGTTTCTTCTTTGGAAAACTCGGCTTTGTAGATATACTCTCCCTTATATTTTACCAGAGCTCCGCCGCTTACAATCAAGATGTCCGGTTGTAATTCTTCTATAAAAGATAAGGTGTTTTGTATCCCTCTGGAGGTGGACACTCCGATCAATATGCCCTTTTCCCGGCATTTTTGCAATGCATTCAGAGTGACTTGCGAAATGGTTTTATCACTGCGCAGCAATGTTCCGTCAAGATCAAACAAGAGTAATTTCCAGTTTTGCATTTTTCTTTTACCTCAAGGCTTCATATATTAAGAGTAGGAAATGATTATCATTATAATTCACTTGAAACTGGAATGCAATTTGTTTTTAGCCATTGACATTATCCAATTTTAAAATAATACTGGTTCCTCACCAAAAGAAATAGGGATTGGAAACTGAAGGCTTTTGTTATATCTTATTTCGCCGCTTATTTCTATTCTTAGGGAAAAAGGAATGCCTGGTATTCCGACGTGGCGGCAATGGAGCCTGGCAGGAACAGAGAAAATGTTGTGGATGATCTTGTTGACTCCCCCCAAAAATCGGCTATAATAAGATTATATCCCATAATAGCCGAAAGGAGATGCATCTGATGGAATACATAAGGAGAGATTTGGAAAAGAAAATACTTTCTTTGGTGAAAGAGTATTCCTGTATCTTGCTTACCGGGCCGAGGCAGGTTGGAAAAACTACGGTTTTCAAAGAAATAATGGAACCTGAGCGGGTATATGTGACGCTTGATGACCTGGATGAACGCCGCCTTGCCAGGGAAGATCCGGCAATGTTTTTGCAGATGCATGATCTGCCGGTTTTTATTGATGAAGTGCAGTATGCACCGGAACTCTTTTCTTATATTAAAATTGCCATTGACAAAGGCGCGCCGCCATCTTCCTTCTGGCTTAGCGGTTCGCAGACCTTCAGGCTCATGGAGCTTGCGCAGGAATCGCTGGCAGGGAGAGTTGCCGTATTGCAGATGTCCTCTCTTTCTCAGCATGAGTTGTACGGACAGGGAGAGAACAGGCAGTTTACGATTGAAATGGGAGCTCTTAAGGACAGAAAGAAGAACCGTGTTCCGGCTGACATGGCTGAAATATATGAAAGGATATGGAACGGTTCCATGCCGGGGTACAGGAGCGGAAGATACAGCGACCGCAGTGTATTTTATTCAAGCTATCTTCAGACCTACATTGAGCGTGATGTCAGTGATATGGCCCGGGGGATAGACAGGCTTACTTTTCAGGATTTTATCCGGGCAGCGGCGTGCCGGTGCGGACAGATGCTGAATGTGCATGATATTGCCAAGGATGTGGGAGTGTCGGATGATACTGTGAGGCGATGGCTTCAGATATTGGAAAAATCAGGTGTGATTTTTTATCTGAGACCATATTCCAATAATCTTCTGAAAAGAACGGTGAAAACGCCTAAGCTGTACTTTTTTGATACAGGGTTGGTTGCCTATCTGACGCGCTATACGACACCGGAAATTATGGAAAATGGAGCGATAAACGGAGCCGTGCTGGAAAACTATGTCGTGTCGGAAATCAGAAAAACCTATTTAAATGAGGCAGAGGAATGCCTGATGTGGTATTACAGGGATAAGGACAACAATGAAATTGACCTGGTGCTTGAAAGTGACGGAGAGTTGCATCCGTTGGAAATCAAACGCAGCGTGAGCCCGGGAAAGGAACTGGCGAGGACTTTTCGTATTTTAGATAAGGGTGCTGTTCCGAGAGGGACAGGTGCGATTATCTGTATGAGACCGGAACTGTCTGCCGTAGATGCCGGGAATTTTATTGTTCCGGTGTGGATGATTTAGTATCATTTTATGGAGGGACTAATATGGGTTACTTATTTGAAAAAAATGGAGCGCTGTTTTTTAAGCGCCGACAGGAGATCATGGAAATTGCTGCATGGGGAGAGGGCCTTCGTGTGAGGGCGACAGAGAACACGCAGTTGTCCCAAAGAGACTGGGCACTGTCAGAACCGGTTAGAAAGCAGGCAAAAGTGGAAATCGGAGAAAAGAAAGCGGTCATCTCAAATGGGAACATCAGGGCGGAAGTGACACAGTATGGAAAAACCTGTTTTTACAATCAGGAGAAGAAACTGCTTTTAAAGGAGTACTACCGTTCCTGGGATTATGGAACGGAAAACTGGGAGAATTTGGATCAGATTGTAATGATGCGGCTTCCTGCAAGAGATTACCACAATGTTGGCGGTGATAACTATCAGGTGAAAGTGCGCTTTGAAGCGGATGATGAGGAGCGGATTTATGGCATGGGACAGTATCAGCATTCCTGCCTGAACCTGAAAGGCTGTAAGCTTGAGATGGCACCGAGAAACACCCAGATCAGTGTCCCTTTTGCTGTTTCCAGTAAGGGATATGGTTTGCTCTGGAACAATCCTGCTGTCGGGAGTGCGGATTTTGGCAAGAATATGACGGAGTATACGGCGGAGAGCACCAAACAGATAGACTATTGGATCACAGCAGCGGACACACCCTCCGAGATAGTGGAAATGTATGCTGACGTTACGGGAAAGGCACCGATGATGCCGGAGTTTGCCATGGGCTTCTGGCAATGTAAGCTGCGCTATGCAGATCAGGAGGAGGTGCTGCGGATAGCCCGGGAGTATTATCGGAGAAACCTTCCGCTTAAGGTGATCGTGATTGATTTCTTTCACTGGCCCCATCAGGGAGACTGGAAATTTGACCCGGATTACTGGCCGAACCCGAAAGCCATGGCGGATGAATTGCACCAAATGGGAATTAAGCTGATGGTATCTGTCTGGCCCACTGTGGAGGATGGCAGTGAGAACTCTCAGGAGATGATAGAAAAGGGACTTTTGATCCGTTCCAACAGCGGTATCAATTATGTGATGGGAAATACAAGAGTCTTTGATGCCACTAATCCGGAGGCGCGTCAGTATGTATGGGAGAAGTGTAAAAGAAATTACTTTGACTATGGCGTGGATCTTTTCTGGCTTGATGAAGCGGAACCGGAGTATACGGCGCCGGATTTCGGGGTATATCGGATGTATGACGGAAGTGTGGAAGAATGCGGAAATGAGTTTTCCAGATGCTATGCCAAAGCATTTTATGACGGTATGAAGGCAGAGGGAGTGGAAAATCCCTTGAATTTGATCCGCTGTGCATGGGCGGGTTCCCAGAAATATGGCGCACTGGTATGGTCAGGGGATGTGCCCTCTACCTTTACCTATTTGAAATGTCAGGTGAAGGCAGGACTTAATATGGGGCTTGCGGGCATTCCCTGGTGGACTGCGGATATAGGAGGATTTCATGGCGGAAATGCAAATGACCCGAAATTCCGGGAGCTGTTGCTGCGGTGGTTTCAGTATGGAACCTTCTGCCCGGTGATGCGTTTACATGGTGACCGGGATCCCCACAAAAAGCCCATCGGGACAACAGGCGGAGGAATCTGTCCTTCCGGAGCGGATAATGAGATCTGGAGCTATGGGCCGGAAGCGGAGGAAATGATGATCCGGTATATCAATATCCGCGAGCGTATGAAGCCGTACATAGAAAAAATGATGAAAGAGGCTCATGAGAAAGGGACTCCGGCCATCAAGCCATTATTCTATGATTTTCCGGAGGATAAGAGAGCGTGGGAAGAAGAGGAGGCTTATCTCTTTGGACATGATCTGCTTGTAAGTCCTGTTACAGAGGAAGGAGCGACCAGCAAGAGCGTATATCTGCCGGCAGGCGTCAAATGGACGGAGGTGTACACCGGGAAGGTATATGAGGGCGGACAGCAGGTTACGGCAGAGGCGCCGATACAGGAGATACCGCTGTTTGTGAAAAATGGTGCCGGGATATTGAAGATGATAAAAGGATGAGGTAAAGTCTTACTGATTGACACTGTAACCAGGGAGGGATTGCCTTCCTTCATGATTTCCGTGTGATACGGTGAATCTGGGGCTTTAAGGTGATGTCCGACACAACAAGCCCTTCCCGCTGGCTCAAAACGTATTCCACGGCTCCCGCCACCTCCTCCGGCAGAAGATAAGATTCCTCTTCTTCGCCTTCCTTAAAATTGGCATTCCGGTAGAGGTTGGTCTTAGTCATATCCGGGGAAATGGTCACCACCTTCACGCCGTATTTCCTTGCCTCGTCAAAGAGACTGCGGGAAAAGCTGGAGAGCCCTGCTTTGGTGGCGCCATAGGCGCATCCGTGGGGATTTGAGCTGCCGGCGGTGACGGAGGAGATATTGATTATATAGCCCTTATTTTTCTTCAGATCCCGAAGCAGCAGATTGGTGAGAATCATGGGAGCCTCAAGATTGGTTCTCACCATCTGCTGTATCTTTTTGGCATTAAGCTCCTCGTGTAGGCCGTAATAAGCCGTTCCGGCATTATTGACCAGTACGGTCACACATTTTTGCGCGGCAATCTTTTTGACAATATCACAGAGCTTTTCCGTATCCAACAGATCGCAGATGATTGCATGAAAACGGTCGGTGGGAAGCTCCGCCTCATAATTTACATGAAAATTTCTTCCAATCCCGAACACCTCATAGCCGAGTTTACAGAGGGTTTTGCTGATCGCAAGCCCGATGCCGGAGGACGCGCCGGTGACGATTGCCGTATGGTTCATTCTTGTCCATGCTCCTTCCATAAAAATATTTTTTCTTCCGGTATTTTTTCCTTAAGCCGGTCTGTCAGAAACCCTTCCATACGCTCTGTCAGCTCCTGTGAGTAGTGGTAAACCCCTCCGTCATTCTGATAGGGAAACTGCACCACTGCGGAGTCAGGCTGATTTTTTCTCATTTTGTTCAAGTAATCCTGAGAGACGCGGAAGGTTCCCACGCTTACATCCTCTATTTTATCCATAGCAAGCCCGGCAAACACCTGCCTGAGCATCTCGCCGTAGTGCTGCTCCCAGTCCCTGCAATAGATCATGGGATCGAAGCAGAGCCGCAGAGAAAAGCCCCTCTGAATGGCCTGCCTGGCACTGGCAAGTCGCTGGCTCAGGGAAGGAGTCCTGTGTTCATAGGCATCGATGATAGCCTGAGGTGACAGGGTGATTGCATAAATGATTCCGGGAATGGGAGAGTGCTTTTGCCAGAAAAGACTGTTCGCGGATTTGGTGCGGATCTCAAGCTTCAGCGGATTTTTGGAATCAGTAAGCGTCTGTGCAAATGAAATCCACTCCGCAGTATACCCGGCCATCTGTTCCATTGCCAGCATGTCCGTATCATAGGAGATACAAAGATACATAGGGTGGTCTTTGAGGTGAGCCCTGACCTCGTCAAAAATATCCTCCAGATTGACAAACACCACCATATTTCCGGAGGGGTACATCCCCTTTAAATAGCAGTATTCACAGTCATAAACACAGTTCATGATGCAGGAAGTGTAATAAAAATATTCATTTCCAAAGCTCTGGCAGACAGGCGCGCCCTTGTAGATCAGGTTTCCCTGTTTTGCCCCAAGGATCAGGTTCTGCGCTCTTTGCTGCAAGATAAAATCCTGTCCCTTCCGGCAGAACACATCTTTATAATGGTCGATAAAAATGATCCTTGCATTGGGGAATCTTTCAAGGATCCGCTTTGTCCTGGGGTGGTCCGCTATGGCCTTTTCCACGTAAATATGAGAAAAAAATTGGTTATAGTAATCTTTCCTTAAGTTCTTCAAAACACTGTTTTCCTTCCCGCTTGTCCCGGCACGGAAGTTTCCCTGCCCGATACATTTCCTCAAGAATAGAGGTATAGTCAATGCCTGACAAAATATAATAGCGAAGATGCTGACGGAGTGATTCTGACATTGTCCTGGAACAATGCAGATCGCAGCAGAGTTTATCCCAATCCTCCTGCAGGGATTTTTCCTGAAATATATCATCCTGACGCTCTTTTCGGGCAATGTCCTGCAAATCTTTAATATAATCTGCCAGAAATCCCATATTCCCGGCAATCAGATTTTCAATTTGTTCAGAAGTTACCTTTCCGGTATTTCCATCATCAGATACTGCTTTTAAAAAGCTCATCTGGTGGGGCCCGAAAAAGTAGGAACCTGCCTGATAGATGGCGGATGCTTCCATATCATAAAGAAAAAAATCCGTTTCTTCTATATTAATAGGAGTATTCTTTTCATATGGTTTTGGGCCTGTAAGGATTGGCGCTTCTGCAAAGCTGTGCCGGAATAAAATGTCCGGATAGAAGGTTCTGCCGGTAACTTGCTCCTTGATTTTATTGCACAGAAAAAGCTTTCCCGTTTGACAGAAATTTTCTGCACCGGACATATTCTCATTCCATATCTGTCCGCAGACACCCACATTCAGAAGAAAATCCCCCTGTTTTGCATGTCCGACGCCATATTCTGTGCAGATACTGCTGAGGGCTGTGGCCGCAGGAATCATGCCGGTTCCGCTGATGATAAGGCATAAGTCGGCTTCCTGGCCGGGCAGGCCATTATTTAGGAACACCTGGAAACGGGTATGGGAAATATCCTTTTTTAACTGAAAGCGGGTGATGAATGGATGGGCTTCGGCATACATTGCCGTTATGATATAAATCATGGTCTCACCTTTATGTTTTCCATCTGGCAGTGTTTCAGTGCTTTACCACATTGCGAAGCGTTTCCCCGGCCGCATACCGACGTACATTTTCCAGACAGATGCTGACTACATTATGCAATGTCTCAGAAAGATGGTATCCCCCCGATACATGCGGCGTGAGAAAGACATTCGGGATATCCCACAGCCTGTGATCTGCCGGAAGCGGTTCAGGCTCAGTCACATCCAGGGCGGCGCCTGCCAAATGGACGGATTCAAGAGCATCACACAAATCCTCCGTACATACCAGATCGCCCCGGCCTCCATTGAGGAAGAAACTTCCCGGTTTCATGATCTGAAAAAGCTCTTTACCAAAAAGACCCTTTGTCTCGTCGGTACTTGGCAGAAAGGAAACCACCGCGTCTGCCTTGGGAAGAAGCTCTCTAAGCCTGTCCATTGTATGGAGTTCATCCATGTAAGGCGGGCATTCTCCGAAAGTCCGCTTGATACCGACCACACGTGCGCCCAGAGCATGAGCCAGAGTGGCAAAATGCTTTCCGATATTGCCGGCTCCGAGGATCAGGATCGTTGCATCCGTGATGGAGACTACTTCTCCCTTATCGCCCCAGAGGTGACGAGTCTGATCATCTCTGTATAAGTGAAGCTTTTTCTGAAGGCATAAAAGCATGGCGAACATATGCTCCGCTACCGCTTTGTCGTAGGCGCCGCTGCTGTTGGTCAGCAGGGTGTGCGGGCTCAAAACTCCCTCTTTTACATAAGGATCATATCCCGCTGAATTCAGATGAAGCCAGGCAAGTTTTTCGCAGGACTGTATCATCTCGGCAGGTACATTTCCCAGAATGATCTGGGCCTGCTGCACTTGCTCTACCGTCACATCAGAGAAAGTGGTATAGCAGTATTCTGCTCCTGGCAAAAGCTGCCTGAGCTGGTCTTTTTGCGTTTGGGCCATGGGGATTGCGACCAAAATCTTTTTTTCTTCCATTTAAATTATCCTCTTTCCATAAAAATACTATGTCGTAATAAAGGGCAAATTTTGTCGTTCGCTATAGTATCTGGAATTATACCACAGGTTTTCACTCCCTGCGAGAAAAATTTTTCATTGAAAAATATTGTAAAATATTTAATTTCGTGGAGTGAAGGTTCTTGCTTTCCGGGGAGATGCAGGGTAATATAGAAGTACAAGGTTTTTGTCACCTGTTTACCTGCTTATGAGAAAAGGAGAAAGTGATGTTAGAAAAATGGTTTAAACTCAAAGAGAACAACACCAACATCAAGACAGAAGTAGTTGCCGGTATCACGACTTTCATGACAATGGCCTACATTCTGGCAGTCAACCCGTCGATTCTGTCGGCATCCGGTATGGACAGCAACGCTATCCTGATGGCCACGGCCCTTGCTTCCTTCATCGGTACGCTTGCAATGGCTCTTCTTGCCAACTATCCCTTTGCCCTGGCGCCGGGACTTGGCCTGAATGCCTATTTTGCCTACACGGTATGCGGAGCCATGGGATATTCCTGGCAGATTGCACTGTTGGCAGTGTTTGTGGAAGGTCTGATCTTTATCGTGCTGTCTGTGACGAATGTACGGGAGGCAATCTTCAATGCCATTCCTCTCCAGCTGAAAAAAGGCGTTTCGGTGGGAATCGGATTGTTTATTGCTTTTATCGGCTTTCAGAATGCGGGAATCGTAGTGAATTCCGACTCCACGCTGGTTACCGTGATTGACTTTACGGCAGATTTTCATACGGCAGGTATCAGCGCACTGCTGGCTGTCATCGGTACTTTCGTGATTGCGATTCTTTATATCAAGGGAGTGAAGGGCTCTATTCTGATCGGAATATTTGCCACATGGATTCTCGGTATGATCTGTCAGCTCACGGGATTGTACACAGTGGTTCCGGAAGCGGGATATTATTCACTGATTCCTTCCTGGAGCAGCTTCAGCATTACCTCGATTGGGCTGACCTTTGGACAGTGCTTTAAGGCCGACTTTGGTTCCATCAGAATTATGGATTTTATTGTCATTATTCTGGCGTTTCTTTTTGTAGATATCTTCGATACACTGGGAACTCTGATCGGATGTGCGAACAAGGCGAATATGCTGGACAAAGAGGGCAAGCTCCCCCGCATCAAACAGGCGCTTTTGGCAGACGCCATTGCAACCAGCGCAGGCGCAGTGCTTGGAACTTCCACCACCACCACATTTGTGGAGAGCTCTTCGGGCGTGGCAGAGGGAGGAAGGACAGGACTTGCTTCCGTAGTGACGGGCTTTTTGTTCCTGCTTGCCATCTTCTTTGCACCGATCTTTACTGCAATCCCCGGATTTGCAACGGCTCCGGCGCTTTTGTTTGTAGGTTTCCTCATGATCACGGCTGTGACACAGATCGATTTCGACGATCTGACAGAGGCGATTCCCGCTTATCTGTGCCTGCTTGCCATGCCGCTTCTGTACAGTATCTCAGAGGGAATCGCAGTGGGCGTTATCTCTTATGTGATAATCAATGCTATATGCGGTAAGGCAAAGAAGATTACGCCGCTTATGTATATTCTTGCGGTATTGTTTGTTTGCAAGTATATTTTCCTTTAAAAAAGGGATTTATTATAATAGCTTAAAATGAAAATCAGACCTGAAAGGAGAGAAAATGGCATCAAAAGTATTTTTTTCCAAAGAAATCACACCTGAGAAAGTAGTGGAATTATACCGCCTTGTGGGGAAAGAATTGGAAGGAAAAGTGGCGGTAAAGGTTCACTCCGGAGAAGAGGGAAATCAGAACTTTTTGAGACCGGAATTCTGGAAGCCCATAGTTGAGCATGTGGGCGGAACCGTGGTTGAGTGTAACACCGCTTATGAGGGAAGCCGTGATACAACGCAGAGACATATGGAGACATTAAGAAAGCATGGCTGGAGCAAGTGCTTTAAAGTGGACCTGCTGGATGCACAGGGACCTGATCTGGAACTGCCGATTCCGAATGGCAAGAAGATCAAGAAGAATTTTGTAGGCAAGGACATTGCAAACTATGATTCCATGCTGGTTCTCTCTCATTTCAAAGGACATCCCATGGGAGGCTACGGCGGGGCAATCAAGCAGTTATCCATAGGGGTGGCATCCTCGATGGGGAAAAAGTACATCCACGGAGTGGGAGAGCTGGAGGATTTCTGGTCATCAGATCACGATTCTTTCCTGGAATCCATGGCGGATGCTGCATCTTCTGTCATTGAGTATTTCAAGGGAAATGTGGTGTACATTAATGTCATGAAGAATATGTCTGTTGACTGCGACTGCTGCGCAGTGGCGGAAGACCCTTGTATGGGGGACATCGGCATTCTGGCTTCCCTGGATCCCGTAGCGATCGACCAGGCATGTCTTGACCTGGTGTATGCGTCCGACGACCCGGGCAGAGATCATCTCATTGAGAGAATCGAATCCCGCAACGGTGTGCACACAATCGAAGCAGCAGCGGAGCTGGGCTACGGCGTAAGAGAGTATGAACTGATTGAGAGCTGAGAAGTTGGAAGGTTTCCGGAGGCTCAAAAGATTTTAAGTGAACGTAACAAAAATTTTGTTGTTCCCTATGCTTTAAACGGATGATGAAAACCTGCGGTTGCTGAGGCGATCGTGGGTTTTTGTTACAATAAGCTGGCTCGCGAAGCGTGGCAGCGTTTGTTACAATAAGCCGGCTCGCGAAGCGCAACAGCGTTTGTATTGTATTTTCGATATTTATATACTATAATTGTGGTAAGATATGACAGGAGGCAAAAGCATATGGGAATTTATCTGAATCCGGGAAATAAAGGCTTCTGGGAATCAATCCGCTCAAAAATATATGTGGATAAGACAGGCTTGATCGCGTGTACCAATGAGCTTATCAGTACGACAGATAAATTTGCCTGTGTCAGCAGGCCCAGGCGTTTTGGAAAGACCATGGCGCTTAAAATGCTTGTTGCCTATTACAGCCGGGGCTGTGATTCAGCGGATTTGTTCAAAGGGCTTAAGATAGAAAAAGAAGAGAGCTTTCAGGAGCATATAAACAGGTATGATGTTATTTATCTGAATATGCAGCAGTTCACTATGTGGCCCTTGCCTATATGACGGGTATTTTGCCTGTAAAGAAATACGGGCTGCATTCCGCCCTAAATATGTTTTCTGAGTATTCAATGACAGATCAGGGCATTTTTGAGGAATATACCGGTTTTACGGAAGCGGAGGTGAAGGCGCTATGCGCTCAGTTTGAAATGGACTTTGCCAAAACACAGAGCTGGTATGACGGATATGAGTTGACCGGGCCAAAGCATATCTATAATCCCAAATCCGTGGTGGAGGCGATGCGCCGCCGCAAATTTTCCAGCTACTGGACCTCCACGGAGACTTATGAGGCATTAAAAATATATATGGATATGGATTTTGACGGACTTCGCGCAGATATTGTGCGGGTGCTTGGCGGAGGGCGTATCAGGGTTAACATCCGGAGCTTTCAGAATGATATGCGCAATTTCAGGACAAAGGACGATGTTCTTACGCTTCTGATTCACCTGGGCTATCTTGGGTATGATTCTGAGGCAGAGGAGGCTTTTATTCCCAACAAAGAGATTATGGGGGAATTTGAGAATGCCATGAGTGTTGGCAGCTGGCCGGAGGTTATGAGGGTTCTCAGGGCATCGGAAAAGCTCCTTGAGGATACGATTTCGGGCAGGGAAGAGGAGGTTGCCGAAGGGCTGGACAGGGCGCACGAGGAGGCAGCATCCATACTCGCCTACAATGATGAGAACTCCTTGAGCTGTGCCATCGGACTTGCCTATTACAGTGCGAGGAAGGACTACAGGCTGATCAGGGAACTGCCCACCGGGCGCGGCTTTGCGGATATTGTTTTTCTGCCGTTGCCCTCCGTGGCAAAGCCGGCGCTTGTGGTAGAGCTGAAATTTGATAAGACAGCAGCCGCGGCCATACAGCAGATCAAGGACAGGCATTACACGCAGGCATTGGATGGGTATAGCGGTGAACTATTGCTGGTTGGAATTAATTATGACAAAGAGAATAAGGATAAGCCGCATAGCTGTGTGATAGAGAAGTTGTTAAAAGGAGATTAAGACGCAAAAAAGCGCGGAAAGGGAGAAAAATGTTAGAGATTGGAACAAAGGCGCCGGATTTTGCCTTACCGGATCAAAACGGAGAGATGCATTCACTTTCAGACTACAAAGGGCAGAAGGTCATCCTTTATTTTTACCCGAAGGACAACACGCCGGGCTGTACGAAGCAGGCCTGCAATTTTGGCGAGCTGTACCCTCAGTTTCAGGAAAAGGGGGCGGCGGTGATCGGAATCAGCAAGGATTCCGTGGCCTCCCACAAGAAGTTTGAGGAGAAATACTCTCTGCCGTTCACGCTTCTTTCGGATACGGAATTGAAGGCAATTCAGGCCTATGATGTGTGGAAAGAGAAGAAAAATTACGGAAAGGTGTCCATGGGCGTGGTGCGCACCACTTATCTGATTGATGAGGAGGGAAAGATCGCCAAAGCCTTCGATAAGGTCAAAGCGGCGGAGAATCCGCAGGACATGTTGGGAGAGCTTTCATGAGAATCATTCTTGCCCCGGCAAAAAAGATGAGGATGGATGACGACACCCTTGCGCCGGAAGGCCTGCCGGTATTTTTGGAGGAAGCAAAGCGGCTGAGAGAGTGGCTCTGCGGGCTTTCATATGGGGAACTGAAAACACTCTGGAAGTGTAATGACAAAATCACAAAACAGAACATGGAGCGGTTGGAAATAATGGATTTGCACAGACGCCTGACGCCCGCAATCCTTTCTTATGACGGAATTGCATACCAGTATATGGCGCCGGGCGTGTTTGAGAATGGAGCGTTTTCTTATGTCCAGGACCATCTTCGGATTCTGTCCGGCTTTTATGGCGTATTAAAGCCCATGGATGGCGTGACACCCTATCGGCTGGAAATGCAGGCAAAGGTAACGATGGAGGGAAAAAGCCTGTATGATTTCTGGAACCGGAAGCTCTATGATGAGGTTTCCGATGGCAGCGGCGTTATCATCAATCTGGCTTCAAAGGAATATTCCCGATGTATTGAGACATATTTAAAGCCATCCGATCGTTTTATCACCTGTGTGTTCGGAGAACTGGAAAAGGGAAAAGTGGTGCAGAAGGGGGTTTATGCCAAGATGGCCAGGGGGCAGATGGTCAGGCTCATGGCGGAGAACCATGTGCAGCAGCCGGAAGAGATGAAAGAGTTTGATGTGCTGGGATATCGATTTGACAGGCAGAGGTCAGATGAAACGAATTTTGTTTTTTTAAAGCCAAAATGAAAAGCATTAAAAAGGGTGTCGCACTGATCATGTACGGCGCCCCTTTTTAACATAAGGATGGCTGGCGAAGCCTGACATCCGTTGTTAACATAAGGGCATTTCGCGAAGCGTGCTGCCCGTTGTTTAGCATACTTCTTTAATCTTGGCAACGATCTGTCCCCGGGTTTTCTCAGCAATCTCTTTCGAATTCATATCCTTATATTCTTCATAGGGAATCGGCGGCAGGAAATGTACCTGCGTCCTCACTTTTTTCAGGGAATTAAGCTCAAAGGGCTTGTAGGAGTCGATCAGAACCACTGGAACAATAGGTGTCCGGGACTTGATGGAGCATTTGAAAGCTCCGGGAAGAAAGTCATGGACTTCATTCCGGTTATGATAATAACCGCCTTCCGGAAAAACAATATACCTTCTGCCGGATTTCACCTCATCCACAATGTTAAGAACTGTCTTAAGCTGCTGTTTCATATCAGTCTTGTCCAGCCTGCTTCCCTTTAGCAGGGAAATAAACTGGGTAGTGATCAGTTGATGGGAACGTTTGTCATCAATCATGACTGTGCAAGGCCTGGGATGGCCGGAGATAATGCCCAGCGCATCGTATTTTCCCTGATGGTTGGGGTACATCACATAGCCGCCATCGTCCGGAAGATTTTCGGTTCCATAGACATCCGTGCGGATTCGGCCGTTTCGCTGTAGAATGGAAACAGCGCGCCGGGCAACCGCATAGCGTTCCTCTTCGGTGTAGCGCTCATCATGCTTTTCAATATAGGCTGCTTTGCCCAGATAAAACAGTACAAAGGGCAGAGAAATCAGAATTACAAAACAAAATCTTAACACGGCTTTATCCTCACATTATTACAGAAAGAAATATACCACATAAGAAAGAAGATTTCAAGAAAACCTTTCTTCCCATCTTCTGCCGGGAAGAATCTTCCCATTGACATTTCCCCCGTAAAAACGCACAATGGGAGTATGAAAATATTGTAGGAAACGTCAATAAATTTGCCGTTTCCCATATTAAAAAAGAACAGGAGAGTGAGCATATGCATTACAGAGTAGCAGGAGCGCCCATGCCGGCGCTGACCATCACAATGGATCAGGGAGAGAGTATTTATACCCAGTCAGGCGGTATGACCTGGATGTCGGACGGATTTACCATGGAGACCAATATGAAGGGTGGCCTTATGAAAGGAATCGGAAGGATGTTCTCGGGAGAGAGCCTTTTTATGGCAACCTACACCGCCGGGCGGCCGAATTCGGAGATCACTTTGGCATCCAGCTTCCCGGGGGAAATTAAGGTCTTGGAGGTGGGGCCGGGCAAAGAGTACATAGCCCAGAAAAATTCTTTTCTCTGTGCAACACCCAATGTGACGCTCAGCGCTTATGTGACGGGAGCGAAGTCAGGCTTCTTTGGCGGAGAGGGATTTGTGCTCCAGAAATATACGGGGCAGGGGCTTGCCTTTTTGGAGCTTGACGGTACCATTGTGGAGAAGGAGTTGGCTCCCGGAGAAAAGATCAAGGTGGACACCGGAAATATCGCCTTTTTTGAGGCAGGAGTTGGGTATTCCTCCGAGATGGTGAAGGGTTTTGCCAATATTCTGTTCGGCGGGGAGGGACTTTTCCTTTCCACTCTCACAGGGCCAGGAAAGGTGTGGCTCCAGACCATGAGCGTATCAGAGCTTGCAAAGAGGATCATTCCTTTTATTCCCTCCAGCAAGTAAAAGGGGCTTTCCATAAATTAAAGAGGGCTGTCACATATAGTGAACGACAAATTATTTTGTCGTTCACTATAACAGCGCCGTCAGCTTTGACGGGCTTGAACGCTGGTGTGACAGCCCTTTAAGTTTAAGTTAAAGTTTGATGCAAACAGATACAAACAAATGTTCTAAAAAGATTGCCATATGCTTGAAAATATGATATGATAGAAAGCGAACACACGTTCAATTTCCTGTGATCTTGAAAGGGGCATAATAAAAGATGGAACAGCTTACTCTGTTTTCTGAGGAAGTGAATATGAGCGCACCTCTTGCCAGCAGGCTGAGACCTCAGACACTGGATGACTATATTGGTCAAGAACACCTGGTGGGGAAAGGGAAGGTACTCAGACAGATTTTGGAGAGGGATATGATCAGCTCCATGATTTTTTGGGGACCTCCGGGAGTGGGGAAAACCACGCTGGCCCGCATTATCGCGCACATGACACGGGCGTCATTCATAGATTTCAGCGCTGTCACCAGTGGGATTAAGGAGATCAAGGAGGTCATGAAGCAGGCGGAGAGCAGCAGGCTGATGGGACAGAAGACCATTGTGTTTGTGGATGAGATCCACCGCTTCAACAAGGCACAGCAGGATGCCTTTCTCCCTTATGTGGAGAAGGGAAGCATTATTCTGATCGGAGCCACCACAGAAAATCCCTCCTTTGAGATCAATTCAGCCCTTCTTTCCAGGTGTAAGGTGTTTGTGCTGCAGGCGCTGACACCTCAGGATATGCGAAAGCTTTTGCAGCATGCTCTGACAGACAGACGGGGACTGGGCAGCCAGACCATTCATATAGAAGAAAAGCTGTTAAACGCCATAGCCGTTTTTGCAAACGGGGATGCAAGGATGGCGCTTAACACGCTGGATATGGCAGTTTTAAATGGACGGATTGAGACGGATGGTTCTGTCACGGTGGGAGAAGAAGTCCTGGAGCAATGCACAGGCAAGAAGATGCTTCTGTATGACAGAAATGGTGAGGAGCACTATAATCTCATATCGGCGCTGCATAAATCCATGAGAAACTCGGACCCGGATGCCGCTATCTACTGGCTGGCAAGAATGCTGGAGGCCGGAGAGGATCCCCTTTATATTGCCAGGCGGCTGGTGAGGTTTGCCAGCGAGGATGTGGGAATTGCGGATTCAGGCGCCCTTTCGGTGGCGGTGGCAGCCTATCAGGCCTGTCATTTTAATGGAATGCCGGAGTGCGATGTGAATCTGACACAGGCGGTGGTTTATCTTTCCATGGCTCCCAAGTCCAATTCTCTTTATGTAGGTTACGGCAAGGCGAAGGAGGATGCCAGGAGGATGTTGACCGAACCGGTACCGCTCCAGATCAGGAATGGCGTGACCAGCCTGATGCAGGAACTGCACTATGGGGAAGGCTATCAGTATGCCCATGACAGGGAGGAAAAGCTGACAGAGATGGAATGTCTGCCTGAGTCCTTAAGGGGGCGGGAATACTATGTACCGACCGCCCAGGGGGCGGAAGCGCAGGTGGGAGAGCGCCTTGAGCAGGTGAAAGCGTTCAGAAAGTCGATGCAGGAAAAAATTCAGAATCAGGTTTCCGGCAGGGGGAATCGCGGGGAGGCAGAAGATGGAGGCTGAGTTAGAAAAGGCAGGGATGCCAAAGACAGGTATGTCAGAGACAAGGCTGCTTAAGACAGAGCTGCCAGAGGCCGGGCTTCTTAAGACAGATGTGCCTCTTATGAAAAAGCTGGAAATTCTGTCCGATGCCGCCAAGTATGATGTCTCCTGTTCCTCCAGCGGAGTGGAGCGCAGGGGAGACGGAACAGGGATTGGCAATACTTCCAAGGCCGGCATCTGCCACAGCTTCGGAGCGGACGGAAGATGCATTTCCCTTTTGAAGATTCTTTTCACCAACGAGTGCATTTATGACTGTAAATACTGTATCAACCGCAGATCCAATGATGTGCCGAGGGCATCCTTCACGCCGGACGAAATCTGCGAGCTGACCATTCAGTTTTACAGGAGGAATTATATCGAAGGGCTGTTTTTGAGTTCGGGAATTCTGGGCAGCCCGGACTACACCATGGAACTGATTTATGCGGCGGTATATAAATTGCGGACAGTATACCGCTTCCAGGGCTATATTCATGTGAAGGCTATTCCGGGAGCCGATTCTGAGCTTGTATACCGCCTGGGACTTTTGGCGGACAGGATGAGCGTTAATTTGGAGCTCCCAACGGCAGAGGGGCTGAAAACCCTTGCGCCCAACAAGCACCGCAAAAATATCCTGACGCCCATGCGCCAGATTCAGCAGGGGATTACGCAGAATAAAAATGAGATCACGCTTTACAGACATGCCCCTTCCTTTGTCCCTGCAGGACAGTCCACCCAGATGATCGTGGGGGCCACGCCGGAGAGCGATTATCAGATCATGATGGTGGCAGAAAATCTTTATCAGAAGTTCGATTTAAAGAGAGTGTATTACTCTGCCTTTGTCAGCGTCAATGAGGATAAGGCGCTGCCGGCCCTTCCGGGAGGGCCGCCCCTGCTTCGGGAACACAGGCTTTATCAGGCGGACTGGCTTCTTCGGTTTTACGGTTTTGAGGCGGGGGAACTTCTGAGCGAGGAGAAGCCGAACTTCAATGTGCTTTTGGACCCCAAGGCGGACTGGGCTTTAAGGCATTTGGAGCAGTTCCCGGTGGAGATCAACCGGGCGGATTACCGGACGATTCTGCGGGTGCCGGGAATCGGGGTAAAAAGCGCCCAGAGAATTGTGCGGACAAGGCGAAGCGGTAATCTGCAGTTTGAAGATTTGAAGAAGATCGGCGTTACCTTAAAGCGGGCACTGTATTTCATCACCTGTAACGGCAGAATGATGTATCCCACCAAGATGGAGGAGGATTATATCACCCGGAATCTGATCGGGGAGAAGGAAAAGCTTCCTTTTGACAGGGATGGTATGATCTACAGGCAGCTTTCGCTTTTTGATGATGATCAGGCGCCCATGTGGCAGCAGGCGATAAACGGCTGAGGGAACAGCTAAAGAGTAAACAGCTAAAGGGTGGGAACAGGAACATGGAAGAGTACTATCTGATTTGCGAGGACTCTCTGGAGGGAGTTTTTACAGGAATTTATGACGCTTACCTGAAGAAGAAGCCTCATGAGCAGGTACACTTGTGTGTGGGGCAGGAGGATAACTATCGGCTTTTTGCGGTTTATGAGGAATGTCCGCCGGATGAAGGGAAGGCTGTGAAGGTGGCAAGAACCATAGGAAGGGAGCTTGGGAGAGAGGCCTACATGTCAATCTGTCGGGCGCTGGCTTCCCCTGAGAGGGATAAGGGAGAAGCGGTCTACAAAACAGTGGCGGCGGGCCTTGCCATGAAAAACAAAAAGCAGGTGATGGGAAATCTGAAAAATCCCTTTATCCACAGAGTATTTGAGCTGGCGAGATTTACGGCAAACGAGGCGCATTATCATGTGGAATTTTTAAGGTTTAAGGAGCTGGAAAGCGGAATTCTCTATGCGGATATGGGGCCTAAGAATAATGTAATTACTTTTGTCGTGCCCCACTTTGCAGACAGGCTTCCGCTGGAGAATTTTGTGATTCATGATACCTTGCGGGAAATCTATGCCCTTCATCCTGCCGGAAAGGACTGGTATCTGGTGAGCGGCGGTGAGCTGGAAGCGGGGCAAAACAGGATTTATTCGGAAGAAGAAAAAAAATACAGTGAACTGTTCACTCATTTCTTTCATACCATAGCAATAAAGGAACGCAGAAATTATGGCCTGCAGAGGAATATGCTTCCTTTGAGATACCGAAAGTACATGACGGAGTTTCAATAGCGGCCGGGCTGTCTTAACTGTTACAGATTTCAGGAAAAATGACGGAAATTTAAAGGAAATTAAGGTATATTGTTCCTGTTTTTGGGGAATAATAGCTGATGTAACCGAAAGTTTTGGGCATATGTTCCATGAATCTTCAAGAGAGTAATACACATTGATGAAAACGATTTCCATCAGGGAAATCCGGCATTGCAGCCAGGAGCATTGTACTGAAAAAAGAACTTTACAGGAAAGAAATCTGGTGTTACCTTATATTTAGACACAAGAAAACGTTTTCTATCCTGTTTCTATGGAAGAAGGAAAGGTGATAACTATGAAACAGCGGCAAATAAGATTAAAGTTAGAAGAAGTAAAGGATTTCGTGACAGCAGCTTCCAAATGTGATTTTGATGTGGATGTATTTTATAACCGTTTCACAGTGGATGCCAAGTCAATTGTCGGAGTGCTGGGACTTGATTTGAACCGAATCCTGACTGTGTCTTATAACGGATACAATCCGGAATTTGAGAAAATGATCAATCGTCTGGCCAAGGCAAGCTAGAGGGTGAACCGGGAACCGTTACTGTTTATGGCCTAGAAGCCGTTCCTATCTGTTGTATTGAGAAGAATTAATTGACTCCCTGATAAGGATAGCGTACTATCTTTACAGGGAGTTTTTGTATGATAAAATCCTGTCGGGCAGAGTTTGTGTGTTAAGCGGTCTGCTCAGGACAGGAAGTCTGGTCTGCCGGACATAAGAAGTAAGGTGCGTAAGATGGAGATACGGATATCGGTCAGGAAGCTTGTGGAATTTATACTGCGTTCCGGAAGTATAGACAACAGAAGAGCCTCTTTCAGTGAAACGGCCATGCAGGAGGGCGGACGGATTCACCGTATGATTCAGCGCGGCATGGGGGCAGATTATCAGGCGGAGGTTTCTCTTAAATATGTTGAGCGGACACCTGACTATGATATTTGCATTGAGGGAAGGGCGGATGGGATTATTACCCGGAAGGGAAAGCAGGTTGTCACCATCGATGAAATCAAGGGCACTTACCGTGATGTCGGAAAGATGAAAAGCGTGGTTCCCGTACATCTGGCTCAGGCAAGATGCTATGCATATATTTACGGAAGCCAGCATCAGCTTAGTCAGGTGAGGGTAAGGCTTACCTATTGTAATCTGGACACGGAGGAGATCAGATACTTTCATTTCGAATATTCTATGGAAGAGCTTACAGAGTGGTTTGAAGATGTCATCGGGCAGTATCGGAAGTGGGCGGATTTCAAATTTGCGTGGCAAAAGCGGCGGACTGCTTCCATTAAAGAGCTGGAGTTCCCTTTTCCCTACAGGAAGGGGCAGAAGGAGCTGGCCTCCTATGTGTACCAGACAATCTACCATAAAAGAAAGCTGTTCATTGAAGCGCCCACTGGCGTGGGCAAAACAATTTCTACCCTGTTTCCTGCGATTAAGGCCATGGGGGAGGGGTTGGGGCAGAGAATATTTTACCTGACGGCCAAGACAATCACCAGAACGGTGGCGGAGGATGCCCTTGGGCTGATGCGGGCGAAAGGGCTTAAGTGTAAATCCATTACATTGACTGCAAAGGACAAAATTTGTTTTATGGAGGAAACTGAGTGTAATCCGGACTTTTGCCCTTACGCCAAAGGGCACTTCGATCGGGTAAATGGTGCGATTTACGAGCTGTTGACCAACATGGACAACTTTGACAGAGGGGTGATAGAGGACTGTGCCAGAGCACACACGGTTTGTCCTTTCGAGCTGGGACTGGATGTGAGTCTTTTTGCGGATGTGGTGATCGGAGATTACAACTATCTGTTTGACCCTCATGTGTATTTGAAGCGGTTTTTCTCGGAAGGGGTGAAGGAAGAGTACCTTTTTCTTATAGACGAGGCCCATAATCTGGTTGACAGAGGCAGGGAGATGTACAGCGCCGTCCTTCGGAAGGAGGATTTCCTTGCCATGAAAAAAGCAGTGAAGGAGTATGACGGTACAATCAGTTACCAGCTTGACGTCTGTAACAGACAGCTGCTGGAAATGAAGAGAGAATGCGAGGATTACGTGTATCTTAAGAGAGAGGATGTGGAGCCGTTTGCGGGCAATCTAAGCAGGCTCTCAAGGGTAATCGATAAATATCTGGAGGACAATGAGGACAGCCCTGTAAAAAAGGAACTGCTGGAATTTCATTTTGAGGTTTTTCATTTCCTGCAGATTTATGATAAGCTGGATAGGGCCTATGTGATCTACAACCAGCTTGATCCGGGGGGCGGATTTTTTATGAAGCTGCTCTGTGTGGACCCGTCCAAAAATCTTCGGGAGTGTATGGCACGGGGAAGGAGCTCGATTCTCTTTTCGGCCACTCTCCTGCCCATTCAGTATTACAAAAGGCTGTTGGGAGCTTCCCCCGAGGATTATGAGGTATATGCCCATTCGGTCTTTGATTCCCGCAGGCAAAGGCTGTTTATTGCGGAAGATGTGACCAGCAGATATACCAGGAGAACCAGAGCGGAATATGAGAATATTGCGGACTATATCCGTCGAATTACCTCACAGAGAGAGGGGAATTATATGATTTTCTTTCCTTCCCATGCTTTTATGCAGGAGGTCTGTGCGGCTTATGAGGATAAGTATTCAGATGAGTCCCGGGAGGAATATGTGTTCCAGGAGGAGGCCATGGATGAGGAGAGCAGGGAGGCATTCCTGGCTCAGTTCGAGGAGGGGAAGGGAAAGACGCTCCTGGGATTTTGTGTGCTTGGAGGTATTTTCAGCGAAGGAATTGATTTAAAGAGGGACAGGCTGATCGGTGCAATCATTGTGGGAACAGGGCTTCCCATGGTGTGCAATGAGCGGGAGATATTAAAGGATTATTTTGAAGAAAGAGGGGATAACGGCTTTGATTTTGCCTACAGATATCCCGGAATGAACAAGGTGCTCCAGGCGGCGGGGAGGGTGATCAGGACGGTGGAGGATGTAGGAATCGTGGTACTTTTGGATGATAGATTCTGCACTGACCCTTATTTGAAAATGTTTCCCAGGGAGTGGAGAGAGTATGAGAGAGTATCTTTAAAGAGGGTTGAAAAAAGAGTGGAGCGTTTCTGGAACGAGTGGCTATAAGGAGGAAGAGCAGGAAAGGCATAGAGTGCAAAAAGGTTGTGGATAACTTTTTTGTACTCTTTTAACAACGGGCAGTTCGCGGAGCGGCTGCCCGTTGTATTGTGTGGGAAAGGTGGTGGATAAACTTTCATTTTTCTCCAATTTTGACGGAAAAATGGGAGAAAATAGGGATAATTGTCAGAAAATGAAGGATTTTAGAAAAAATGACGTCATGTTTGGCCGAAAAACATTTATTATGACATGCATGTCATTGTGGATAACTTTGTGGAAATTGGGGATTTCTCCGTTTTTCTTCCTTTTTTGCATATGTGGTTTTAAGTAAAAATATGCAAGGGCAAAGATTCAAAATCAAAAAAATACTGGATTGGTCAATAAAATTGGACCGGAATTGACTGCAGGAGTTCAAACACGCCATTTTTGAACTGGTGTATACAGAAAAGTTCAAATATGTTAAAATAAAGAAGCCGTTTGATGGTGAGAGAATGTAAATGGCATGACGGAAGAAGGAATAGAGGAGGAAAAAGTGCATGTGGGCATTTGAAAGTGTTTTTTATCAGATTTATCCGCTGGGATTTTGTGGAGCGCCTTTTGAGAATGACGGGGTGCCGGTAAACAGAATCCAAAAAGTGATAGAGTGGATTCCGCACATGAAGAAGCTGAATGTAAATGCAATCTATTTTTCACCGGTGTTTGAGTCTGATACTCATGGGTATAATACGAGAGATTACAAGAAAATCGATACACGGCTGGGAAGCAATGAAGATTTTAAAGAGGTGGTGGATAAACTCCATGAAAATGGAATCCGGGTAGTATTGGATGGAGTGTTCAATCATGTGGGAAGGGGGTTTTATCAGTTCCAGGATGTGCTGAAAAATAGAGAAAGCTCTCCCTACCTTAATTGGTTTCATATCAATCTGGGAGGAAATTCCAATTATAATGACGGCCTTTGGTATGAGGGCTGGGAAGGGAACTACGACCTTGTAAAGCTGAATCTGCAAAACGGGGAAGTGGTGGACCATCTTCTGGATGCGGTGAAGTACTGGGTGGATGAGTTTGATATCGACGGGCTGCGCCTGGATGTGGCCTACTGCCTGGATGAGAATTTTGTGAGAAGGCTGCGGAGCTTTACGGAATCGCTCAAACCGGAATTTTATCTGTTAGGTGAGATGCTCCACGGTGATTATAACCGTCTGGTGAATGACAGTATGCTTCATTCCGCCACCAATTATGAGTGCTATAAGGGGTTGTTTTCCAGCTTTAACAGCATGAACATGTTTGAGATCATCCATTCCCTGCTGCGTCAGTTTGGCCCGGAGAACTGGACCCTTTATAAGGGAAAGCATATGTTCTCCTTTGTGGATAACCATGATGTCACAAGGGTGGCAAGTATTTTGAGCAACGCAAAGCATTTGCCTCTGATCTATGCCCTTTGCTTTGGTATGCCGGGAATCCCCTGCATTTATTATGGAAGTGAATGGGGCGCAAAGGGAGAGAAGAGGGAAGGGGATCCCGCTCTTCGTGTGAGCTTTGCGGAACCGGAGTTTAATGAGCTTTCGGAGTGGATCAGTAAACTTGCCAGGGCAAAGAGAGAATCGAAAGCATTGAATTATGGGGCATTCCGTTCGGTGGTTTTGACCAACAAACAGTGTATTTTTGAGAGAAAGACAGAGGATGAGAGGGTGCTTGTGGCGATCAATGCAGATAGCGAAGCTTACACCGCTCATTTTGATGCGGGCTGCGGACTGGCGGAGGATTTGATTTCCGGTAAAATGCATGATTTCGGCGGCGGAAGCGAGCTTCCTCCCTACAGTGCTTTTTTCTGGAAGATGGAGCGATAAAGGAATTTGATCGGACATAGCAGGAAAGTTTGATGTAAAAAATATGTAAAAGTAAAGATATAAAATTGCCCTTTCCAGGTGACAGGTTATATTTTATCTGTCAACTGGAAGGGGTAATTTAATTTTTGTAAATTATGGAAGGAGATTGTTTCAGCATTATAAAAAAATAAATGTATAGTACACTTGACATTCAATGTAAAGCATACTATACTAAAAATGTAAAGCATGCTATACAACAAAATGCATATTAGGAAGAAGGAGTACTGTTATGCAGACCAGGATTGCACAATACAGGAAGGAGAGGAAGGTCACCCAGGAAGAATTGGCTGATGCGGTCAATGTGACGAGACAGACGATCATTTCGCTGGAAAGCGGAAAATATAAGGCATCTCTGGTGTTGGCGCATAAAATTGCACAGTTTTTTCAGGTGACAATTGAAGAAATGTTTCTTTTCGATAAGGAGGAGGAAAATTTATGAGATTCAGAGGACTTTTTTGCGCTACTACGGCGGCCAATAATGAAGAGTATCGCAGGGAACTGAAAAGGAGAAATCTGTGGTATCTGTTGATTGGGGCGGCAGGGATTCTGATTGCGGGGGCGGCCCTGGCGGCAGAGGAAGGGGGAGCAGAGCTTCCGGAATATATTTTGGGAGTATACTGCGGATTTGGTACGGGACTCGTATTGGGAACGGTTATTCTCATTGTCCGTAATCTGATTCTGCTTAAAAATGAGGAGAAGCTGAAACAAAACCGTCTGGAAAATACTGACGAGCGGTTGGAACTGATTGGGAATAAGGCCGGACAGACTGCCATTAAGGTACTTCTTCTGGCAGGGACTGCCGGGGCCATGATTGGAGGAATATATGAGCCGATCCTGATCAAGGTGTTGATTTTCGGGCTGGATGTTTTCATTTTATCTTATCTGGCTGCTTTTGCCTTCTATAAAAGGAGAATATGAATATCATGTTATTTTCATTTTATGAGATTTGCTGGTTCTTTTTTATCTATTCGTTTCTTGGCTGGTGCGGAGAGGTATGCCTGGCCGCCGTTTACAGGAAAAAATTTGTCAATCGCGGTGTGGTAAACAGCCCTCTCTGCCCCATTTATGGAACGGGAGCGGTTGCCTTCACCATCTTTCTTCCTGACCTGAAGGGGGATTTGTTCTTCCTGTTTTTGGGCGGGATGATTCTGGCGTCCTTTATCGAGTTTGCCACGGGAGCTCTGCTGGAAAAGGTATTTCACAGGAAATGGTGGGATTACTCCGGCATCCGTTTTAACTTTGAGGGCTATATCTGTCTTCGGTATTCCGTCCTTTGGGGAATATTTGCGGTGCTTCTTATTTTGTTTGTCAATCCGTTTCTGGCCTCTCTGATCGCGCTGCTTCCGCGAACCGTTGGAATAATTGTGCTCTGGGGGCTTGGCGGTTGTCTGGTTCTGGATGGGTTGGGAACCGCTCTGACGATTCGGGGAATGCAAAAAAATATGGAAGCATTCAAAGGCTTAGAGGAGATGGCAAGGCTCTCAAAGCTTCTTGAAAATGCCATAACCAGGCGGATTTCCAGGCATATGGATGCGGCGTTTCCTACCCTGGATATGAAAAGCCTGAAAACGCAAAAGAGGGAAACCACATCAGAGAAGGTTTTCGCACAGGGGTGCAGTGCCTATAAGCTGATCAGCCTGTTTTTCCTGGGAGCATTTTTGGGAGATGTGACGGAGACAATTTTCTGTCGGATCACTACCGGACGGCTGATGAGCCGGAGCAGTGTGGTTTACGGTCCCTTCAGTATTGTGTGGGGGCTGGGCTGTGCGCTTTTGACGGCGGTTCTGTACCGGGGACGGAATAAGAGTGATTCCTATCTTTTCATAGCGGGGACTCTTCTGGGAGGCGCTTACGAATACATATGCAGCGTTTTCACGGAGCTGGTTTTTGGCACAGTCTTCTGGGATTACAGCGGCTTTATGTTCAATCTCGGAGGAAGGATTAATCTGCTCTACTGCTTTTTCTGGGGAATTGCGGCGGTGGTGTGGATGAAGCTGTTATACCCCCTTTTGTCAGGATGGATTGAGCGCCTTCCGGTGCGGTTTGGGAAGATATTGTGTAACTGCATGATCGTTTTTATGGCAATGAACTGTCTGCTCTCCGGCATGGCTCTGACCAGATATGAGGAGAGGCAGAGGGGAGTGGAGAAGGGGATATTTTCGGAATCCTTATCCGGGGTGGAAGAGTTTCTGGACGGACATTTCGATAATGAGAGAATGGAGCGGATTTATCCCAATGCAAAGCTGGTGGAGTGAGAGAAAAATTCAGAAAACATGAAAGCCGATTGCTCCGCACTTCGTGCTTCCGCAATCGCCGCCATCCGGGGCTTTCATAAAAATATGCCAAAATCCTATTGACAAGATAATATTATATGCCGTATAGTATGTATATCATCAATAATACTATACGGCATATAATATTATAGGCAATGAACTTTGAAGAAAGGAGGGGCGCTATGGTATTTAATACGGGAGCGGCGCTTTTGGATGCCATCGTGCTGGCTGTGGTCTCCAGGGAGCCTGACGGGGCTTATGGATACAAGATCACCCAGGATGTGCGGCAGGTAATAGAGCTCTCAGAGTCTACCTTGTACCCGGTGCTTCGGAGGCTGCAGAAGGACGAGTGCCTTGAGGTTTATGACAGGGAATGCGCAGGCAGGAACAGGAGATATTATATGGCAACGGAAAAGGGCCGGTTGCAGCTTAATTTATATAAGAGCGAGTGGAACAAATATTCTGCAAAAATTAATTCTATCTTTGAGGGAGGAATAAGAAATGAGTAGATGGGAATTTATGAGGCAATTGGAGGAATTGCTTGCGGATATTTCGCCGAATGAACGGGAGGAAGCCCTTCAATATTATAACGACTATTTCAATGATGCGGGAAGGGAAAACGAGCAGGAGGTTATAAAAGCCCTGGGCAGCCCGGAGCAGGTAGCCCGGATTGTCAGGGAGGGGCTTGACGATGGGGGAAGCCGGGGGGAATTTACGGAAAACGGGTTTTCCGCTCAGTCCTCGTCTCTGAAAAATGAAATTTCCACCTCACAGAAGACTTTTAAGTCGGAGGAGAGTGATCAGAGCAAAGGAGAATTCCGGCAGGAAAGCTTCCGGACGGAAGATGAAAAACACAGCGAGTCAGTATCGAAACAGCAAAAGAAGGAGCTGCCCACGTGGGTGGTAGTGCTCATTGTTTTGGGATGTATCATTTGTTCTCCGGTGATACTCACAGCAATTCTTTCTGTTCTCGGGACATTGCTTGGAGTCATAGGTACGATTCTTGGAATCATCCTCGGGATGGGGCTTGCCGCCGCCATATTGCTGGTGGTGGCAGTTGCGCTGGCGGTGGCAGGATTCGGATGTATGTTTGCCCATCCCCTGACAGGCATAGGACTTTTGGGCGGCGGCTGTATCTGCGGGGCATTGGGAATCCTTTTTCTTTTATGCACTGTTTTGCTGGCAGGAAAAGGAATCCCTGCGGTATGCCATGGCATAGCTTATCTGTATCACCGTATTTTTGACAGGAAGAAAGGAGCGGCAGCATGAAAAAATTTATAAAGATAAGTTTAACGATCGCAGGAATTATGGGAGCAGTGGGATGTCTGCTCTGCCTGATCTGTCTGATTGGCGGCGGAGGGCGGACAATGATTGCCTATGCCAACGATGATTACACCTTAAGCAGGTTGGGTGATAAGAGGGAGACCCTGACCCGGAAGATCCTTCGTCTGACAGGGCATCTGGGGAATGTGGAGCCGGACGATCTGTCTGAGGATTGGGATGAAGAAGACCTGGAGGAGCCGCATAGCAGCGGAGAGCATGAGTCCGGTAAAAATGTATTTGTATCAGGCAGGCTGTGCGTCAACGGTTCAGATGTGGACCACAATGCGACAGAGCAGCATATAGATACCGGAGAGGTGAAAAGCCTGCAGCTTTTGCTGGGAGCCGGAACCTTTACCGTCAGCGAGAAGGAGGCCGGAGATGGCGAAACCATTGATCTGTATATCCAGGGAGAGGGAAACTGCGACTTTTATGTGAAGAAGGGAACCCTGTATGTGGAAGGATTTAAAGGGATTCACACTCTGGGAAGCAATTTTGACGGGAATAATATCACATTGAAGGTTCCCATGGGCATGAGATTTGAGGAAGTGGAGGTTGAGGTAGGCGCCGGAATCATGGAATTTTATGATGTGGAGGCGGGAGAGCTTGAGGCCAATGTGGGCGCCGGAGTACTTAACCTGTACCGGTCAGAGGTAAGGGATTTGTCGGTGGAAATCGGTGCAGGAGAGCTTTACACGCAGGACATGACCGCACAGGAAGCGGATTTGACCGTGGGTATGGGAACCTGCTCCTATCAGGGAAGCATTTCACGGGAGCTGGATGCGGAATGTAATATGGGAAATATGGATTTCCTTTTAAAGGGAAAGGAAAGCGATTATAACTATGAAATCGAGTGCAGCGGCGGGAATATAGAAATGGACAGCTTCGAGACGGCCGCCTTTGCAATGGAAAAGAGAATCGACAACAGGGCGGCAACCACCTTTGAGCTGACCTGCAGCATGGGAAATATCACCCTTCATTTTGAAGAATAGCAACAGTCCGGCTTGCCGGAACTGTCAAAAAGAACAGGAGGAATCTGTCTGTGATCACATTATTGTTTCTCATTTTTGTATTCATGATTGTGTTTGGCATATTGGGGCTTTGCCTGCGCCTGACAGGGGGAGTGCTGAAGCTGGCATGTAAGCTGATTTTTATTTTCCCCATCGGTATTTTGTGTGCGGCGCTGGGCGTGGTGTTCTGCTGTACGCTGATACTGATACCGCTGGGGATTGCATGCTTTAAGCTGACAGGCTCTTTGCTGACAGCACTCGTCTGATCAATCAGGGAGCTTCTTATGCTCTATGGGGTTTTTCATTGCCCAGGGTAAAGAACAGTCCTGCCCTGCGAAGAGAGGGGCGCAGAGCCATATAAACTGCCACGGAAGCAATGGCGGAGGTGACGGCGTTGATGGAGGTGGATGCCACGTTCCATGCAAGGGTCAGCTCTGCCGCAGACTTGCCGAGAATGGCCAGCTTGTAAAGATATCCCACAAGGGGGTCAAAGATTACGTTAAATAAAAGGCCCCCCATGGCGGCAAGGGCAGCTGTCAGCATCACTTTTTTGTGGTCCGTCTCCTGTGTGATTTTGCCGATTCTGTGAGCAATCAGTCCGGTGATCAGGCCGATGCAGAGCTTTAACAGGAAGGTTTTGGGGGCATAGACCACATAGACAGGATCCAAAAGGTCACCGATGGTCATACCGATAGCGCCGCCAAGGCCGCCCCAGAAACCGCCAAGCAGCAGAGCGCCTAACACGCAGACCGCATTCCCAAGATGAATGGAGGTGGCGTCGCCTCCGGGAAGGGGAATTTTAATCTGTAAAAAGGTGAAAACCACATAGGAAAGGGCCGCCATCAGGCCCGTCATGGCTATTTTCTGTGCAAGTTGATTTTTCATAAGGTATCTCCTCCTTTGCTGTTTCCTATTATTATATGCAAAAGTGGCATTGCAAAAAGTGCCAAATCAGAACTTTTTAAGCATACCACTTTGAAAGAACAGGATTCTTTTGATTGCTGACAGGAAAAAGTCAGTATATAATGAGAATGAAAAAAACTATCCTTGATTGGAATGTGTGCAAGGGGCATGCAAAGGGGGAGGAATTATGCAGAAATACGCCAAAATGAGCGGAAGTACTCTGAAGATCATAGCGCTGGTTTCGATGTTGATCGACCACACGGCAGCAGTGCTTTTGCCTTATCCAATGATGGAGCACGGGGTCTATTATCCCGGATTTTCTCTGGAATATGCTGCTGCAGTGCTTGGGGAAGGGCCTGCAGGGTGGCTTTATATCCTTTATCAGATTATGCGGAGCCTGCTGGGGAGGCTGGCCTTCCCGATTTACTGTTTCCTTCTGGTGGAAGGATTTGAGAGAACCCATAGCAGGGTCCGGTATGCGTTTCGTATCTTTTTATTTGCACTGGTTTCAGAAATCCCCTTCGACCTGGCCTTTAACGGCCGCATCTACTATACTCATTATCAGAATGTTTTCTTCACCCTTTTTCTGGGCTTTTTGATGATGTGGGCCATGCGTCTTTTGGAAGAGCATGTGAAAATTCCGGTTGTCAATTGGGCAGGCATTGCCCTTGTCTTTCTTGCGGCGGCCTTTGCGGCTGAAAAGATTTACTGTGATTACGGTGCAAGGGGAATCATAGCCATAGCTCTTTTGTACCTGTTCCGGAAAAACAGATGGCAGCAGCTCATTGCCGGAATTGCGGCGTTTCTCTGGGAGGTGACGGCGCCCTTGGCTTTTATTTTCGTTGGTCTTTACAATGGAAAGAGGGGCATTAAGCTGAAATATGTGTTCTATCTCTTTTATCCTGTTCATTTATTGATTCTCTATTTTATCTCCAGATTGCTGGTATAATGAAGATCATTTTCCCTGTTGACATATTTTGCCTGAATACTTATAATGTTAATCATTAACTAGTTAAATATTAATTATTTAATTATTTCCGGACATTTGTGTAAGAGATAGTGGGCGGCGATAATATCTGCCAATCACTGTAAAGAAGGAGAAGACAATGCAAGGCGATTTACGGCATCAGCTCATCAATCTTTTTCGCTGCACGGACCAGACCCTGAAGCGGGTAATCGGCAGGAAGGTGGAGGGTACGGGATTATACAGGAGCCAGCACAGGCTTTTGATGATACTGGGAAGCCATCCGGACAGTTCACAGACCGCCATTGCGGAGAAAATGGAAATTTCCCCGCCTGCCGTGGCGGTTACCTTAAAGAAGCTGGAAAAGGGCGGTTATATCAGCAGGCAGTGCCTGGTACAGGATAACCGTGTGAATGAGATTGTGGTGACAGAAAAAGGGCAGAGGGCAATCGATGAGAGCATTATCTGTTTTCAGGAGATAGAAGCCGCTATCCTCAACGGATTTTCCGAGGAGGAGATGGAGCAGCTTGGGAGCTTCCTGGAAAGGATGATCAAAAATGGAGAAAGCTATTATAAGAAAATTTCCGGATAAAAGAAGGAGGAGTAGTTTATGAAAAGATACTGGAAGTATATCAGGCCATATTTACCGGCGTTCATTTTCGGTCCGCTGATGATGATCGTGGAGGTAATCGGGGAGGTGGCGCTGCCCAAATTTATGGCAAACATTATCAATATAGGGGCGGCTGAGCACAATGTGCCCTATATTATCGGAATGGGTATCACCATGGTCATCACGGCGCTTTTGATGATGGCGGGCGGCATTGGCGGCGCTTATTTTGGGGCGAAGGCATCCATCAGCTTTGCTGCAGATTTAAGGAGTGATGTGTTTGACAAGGTACAGCAGTTTTCCTTTGCAAACCTGGATCAGTTCAGCACAGGCTCTCTGGTGACCCGGCTTACCAATGACATTACCCAGGTGCAGAATCTGATCAATATGGCGCTTCGGATGATGCTCAGGGCGCCGGGAATGCTGATCGGCGCATTGATCATGGCGCTGGTCATGAATGTCCAGCTTTCTATCGTAGTATTGGTGGTAATTCCGATTCTGATCACGCTGATCGTGCTGGTCATCAGGGTAGCCTTTCCGCGGTTTGACGTCATGCAGAAAAAGCTGGATACCCTAAACTCCACGGTTCAGGAAATGCTCACCAATGTGCGGGTGATCAAGTCCTTCGTGCGGGGAAATTATGAGGAAGAAAAATTTTCGCAGGCGAATGAGGATTTGAAGAATTCCAGCCTGGATGCCTTTAAGGTGGTCATCCTGAACATGCCGATCATGATGATGATGATGAATGTGACCACCCTAGGGGTGGTATGGTTTGGCGGAAAGCAGATTCTGGCAGGAAATATGCCGGTGGGAGATCTGACCGCATTTACTTCTTATATTGTACAGATTCTGATGTCCCTTATGATGCTTGCCATGGTTCTTCTGCAAAGCTCAAGGGCTCTTGCCTCCCTGCGGCGTATCACAGAGGTGCTGGACACCCAGGTGAGCCTCACCGACGAGGGCTGCGCCCTTCCCGACAAAAAGGTAAGCAGCGGCAGCGTGGAATTCAGGGATGTGACCTTCCGTTATTATAAAGAAAACAAAGAAGCGGTGCTCTCTCATATCAGCTTTCGTGTAGAGAGCGGCCAAGTGCTGGGGATTATCGGTTCCACCGGAAGCGGCAAGACCACTCTGGTACAGATGATTCCAAGGCTCTACGATGTGGATGAGGGGGAAATCCGGGTAGACGGTGTGAATGTAAAAGATTATTCCCTGAAAAATCTGCGGGACGGTGTGGGAATGGTGCTACAGAAAAATGTGCTCTTTTCCGGCACAATCATGGAGAATCTGATGTGGGGCGACTCGGAGGCATCTCAGGAAGAAATTTTTGCGGCGTCCAGGGCGGCTCAGGCGGATCCTTTTGTGAGCTCTTTCACGGAAGGCTATCTCACGGAGCTGGGTCAGGGCGGCGTGAATGTGTCCGGCGGTCAGAAGCAGAGGCTTTGTATTGCCAGAGCGCTTCTCAAGAAGCCGAAGATATTGATTCTGGACGATTCCACCAGCGCAGTGGACACAGCCACAGAAGCCAGGATCAGGGAGAGCTTTAACACGACGCTGAAAGGGGCAACCAAGATCATCATTGCCCAGAGAATCTCATCGGTGATGGATGCCGACCAGATTCTGGTATTGGATGAAGGAAAGATTGTGGGTCTGGGGAGCCATGAGCAGCTCCTTAAGGATTGCGAGCCTTATCAGGAAATCTATTATTCTCAGATGGATCGGGAGGTGAGTGCGTGATGAAGCAGGAAAAACTGGAATATTTACAGAAAAAATATGAAAGCCGGTTGAATCCTTCCGCAGAACAGGCGCAGGAAACAGCGTCCGCAGAAGGAGCCGGAATGCCGAAAGGCCCCGGACGCGGGCCGGGGCCGGGCCATGGAAAAGGCCCGGGCGGCAGAGGCTCCATGCCGGTGAAAAAGCCCAAAAATGTAAAGAAAACCATGGGAAGACTTTTTGCATACATTTCCCATGAAAAATTAAAGTTGTTTATCGTATTTTTGTGTGTTATTGGAGGAACTGTTGCCAATCTGGCGGGATCCTACATGCTGCGCCCTATCATTAACGGCCTGACTTCCCCGGAGGGAGGCGTTGCCACCCTGCTGAAGGGAATTTTGACCATGGCGGTCATTTATGTGGCAGGCGTTATCGCCCAGTATTTGCAACAGAGGATTATGATCGGTGTTTCCCAGAATGCCATCTGTAAGCTGAGGGATGATTTGTTCCGGAAGATGCAGAAGCTTCCGGTTCGCTATTATGACACCAACAATCATGGAGATGTGATGAGCCGTTTTACCAACGATGTGGATGCGGTGGGGGAAATGCTCAACAACACGGTGGTACAGTTGATTTCCGGAACCATCAACATTATAGGAACCTTTGCGCTGATGATCTACACCAATGTCTGGCTGACGCTGATCACGGTTGTGATGATTCCGCTGATGCTGAAGGCCGTACAGATGGTGGGGAGCAGGAGCCGGAAGTATTACCGGGCACAGCAGGCGGCCATCGGAACCATAAACGGTTATATTGAGGAGACGGTGACGGGCCAGAAGGTGGTTAAGGTGTTTAACCATGAGGAGGATTCCCGGGAAGAGTTTGCGTATCTGAATCAGGATCTTCGCGGAAAGCAGATTAAAGCGCAGTTCTTTGGCGGAATCATGGGGCCTGTGATGGGAAATTTGAGCCAGGTCAGCTATTCCCTGACAGCCTGCATCGGCGGTATTCTCTGCGTACTGAAAGGCTTTGACATTGGCGGCCTTACCGTTTTTGTCAACTATTCCAGACAGTTTTCGCGGCCCATCAATGAGGTTGCCATGCAGGTAAACACCATCTTTTCGGCATTGGCCGGTGCGGAGCGGGTATTCTCCGTGATGGATGAGGAGCCGGAAAAGGAAGATGCGGCATACGCTGTCAGTATTGTGGAGGAGTCGGTGGAAAAAGGGCCGGAGAATGGAAGCGCTGGAACGAAGCATTTTTACCGGATACCGAAGAAAAATGCCATTGCCGAATCGGGAAATTTTATGGAAAATGTAGTCAGGGAGGACGAACAGTATTATTATAAGGAAGTAAAGGGTGCTGTGACTCTCACCGACGTGACCTTTGGCTACAATCCGGATAAAACCATTTTGAAGCATATTTCCCTGTATGCGAAGCCGGGACAGAAGATTGCATTTGTGGGTTCTACCGGAGCGGGCAAGACCACCATCACCAACCTGATCAACCGCTTTTACGATATTGACTCTGGCGCTATCACAATAGACGGGATTCCCATTACGGAGCTGGAGCGGGATTCCTTAAGAAGGAATATTTCCATGGTGCTGCAGGACACCCATCTCTTTACGGGAACGGTTCGTGAAAACATCCGCTACGGCAGACTGGACGCCACGGACGAAGAGGTGGAGCAGGCGGCAAGGACGGCCAGCGCCCATTCTTTCATTGTACATTTGGAACACGGCTATGATACCATGCTGGAGGGGGACGGCGCCAACTTAAGTCAGGGCCAGAGACAGCTGATCAATATTGCCAGGGCGGCAATCTCCAAAGCCCCCATATTGATTTTGGACGAAGCCACAAGCTCGGTTGATACCAGAACAGAAAAGCATATCGAAAAGGGGATGGATCGTCTGATGGCCGAGAGAACCACGCTGGTGATTGCCCACAGGCTTTCCACCGTGCGCAATGCCAATGCTATTATGGTACTGGAGAACGGAGAGATCATTGAGCGGGGCGACCACGACGATCTGCTGGCACAAAAGGGACGGTACTACGAATTGTATACGGGATTAAGCGAGCTGGATTAAAGGAGGTTCTTATGAAAAGGATTTTGGTTGTAGTGGATATGCAGAACGATTTTATCGACGGCGCCCTTGGGACGAAGGAAGCGCAGTCAATTGTGGAAAATGTGGTGAAAAAAATAGAAAGCTATGCGGGGGAACCGGTATTTACCACCCGGGACACCCACGGAGAAAATTATATGGAAACCTCAGAGGGCAGGCATCTTCCCGTGCCCCACTGCATCAAAGGCTCTGACGGCTGGGAGATCCGGCCGGAGATTGCAGAGGCTTTAAATAAGGTTCAGGCAGAGATAATTGATAAGCCTACCTTTGGCTCCGAAGCTCTTGCCGAAAGGCTTTTTGCCCTGGCAGACGGAAAAGAGGAAGAACTGGAGATCGAGCTGGTGGGGCTTTGTACGGATATCTGCGTGGTTTCCAACGCGCTGCTGCTTAAGGCCAAAATGCCGGAGGCGGTGATTAAGGTAGATTCAGCCTGCGTAGCGGGAGTTACGCCCGAAAGCCATGAGGCGGCTCTGGTTACCATGAGGATGTGCCAGGTGGAGGTCGGATAGATTTGGATAAGTATGGAAGGGGCGGTTTCGGAGTGGAACCGCCTCTTTTATAATGCGCAGGCCCGTGCGGCGAGTAGGGGAAAATCTTCTCTACTCGATTAGGCTGATATGAGAATGTAACTATTCAGCCCAGGACTTTGCACTTGCTGCAAAGTCCGTAAAAACGTGTAAATTGAGCCAAGAGGGAATCTGCCCTTCGCCGTAGGCGACTTGGAATGGGCAGATTCCGTAACTATGAAGCCGAAGGCTGAATAGTTACATGAGAATGTTAAAATTTTATAAAATGAATTGACAATCTTTCGTCATTTCTGCTATACTCAACTCAAAGTATAGAAATTCTAACGGTATTCCGTTCCAGTGTTTTATTCTTAATAATATCTGATCTTCTAAGGCTGAGTTTCTTGCTTTCAACACCAACAAATCACAATTACATGAAAAGCAGGGAATGAAGCGCGTAACGGCTTAGATAAGGAAGTATGTTTCGATGCAGCTCATGGAGATGGGTTAAGAGAAGCTCCTTTGGTATGGCGGACTGATTTCCCTGCTGAAACGAAAGGAGCGTTCTATGAAAAGAAATCCGTCCGGCACAGGCACAGAGCTGCAAAATCTCAGAGAGAATGAGATAGTACCGATCTACCGAACTTACAAGGACAGGGTATTTCGGATGCTGTTTAAAGACAAAAAGCGTCTGCTGGAGCTTTACAATGCACTAAACAATACGGAATACAGGAATGAGAATGACCTGACTGTCAATACCCTTGAAAATGCTATTTTCATGAAAATGAAGAATGATCTTTCTTTTGTCATAGACAGCAACATGAGCCTGTACGAGCACCAGTCCAGTTGGTGCCCAAATATGGCACTGAGGGGATTTCTTTATTTTGCCGTCCTGTTTAAAAAGCAACTGGGTGATACAGATTTGAGCATTCACAGACGTATCCTGATTCCGGCGCCTGCTTATATTGTATTTTATAATGGACTGGAACGGACAGGGGAGGAATATACCCAGAGGTTGTCGGAATCCTTTGAAAATAAAAAGGCTGGCTGCCTTGAGCTTACAGTGCGGATTATTAACATTAACTATGGCCACAATCAGAAACTTATGGAGAAATGCCGTTCCCTTTCAGAGTATGCCTTCTTTGTGGCCGAGGTACGAAAAAATCTGGAAACCATGTCCATGGAGGAAGCTGTCAGGACTGCAGTGGAGGAATGTATCGCGCAGGATATCCTGAAGGATTTCCTGACAGAGCAGAAAGCGGAGGTGATTGCCATGTCGATTTATGAATATAACGAAGAATATGTAAAAAAGACTATTTTTGAAGATGGGGTAGCAGAAGGGAAAATGGAGGGACTAATAGAAGGAAAAACAGAGGAAAGGGCATCAATGATTGTATCCATAAGGAAAATGTATGCCAGTGGTTTTTCAGGGGAAGAGATTGCGGATCTGTTAGATCAGGGAAAAGATACGGTGGGGCGTATTCTTGAGCTGCTCAGGAAAAATACGGGTGAGGATAATTTGTCCATCGCACGTATGACAGTAGAAATGGGACTTGACAATAGGGATTTCAATGGTGAAACATTATAGGATAAACCTATAACCAGTAAAATTTTTTAGATATTGTACAAACATAAGGATTGATGCTATACTCTGTACTTGAACACGACCGATGAAAATCGGAACTTAAAACAGCAGGTGTTCGAAAATGCACAGAACGGTTTACGGATGCAAAAGCAGCCGGAAATTGTTCTGGAGAAAGGTGCATTGAAGAACAACTGCGGAACTTAAAATGAGGAGGAAAGTATCATGAAAAAATTATTGGCATTACTGGTGACAGGAGCGCTTGCAGCGGGGGTGCTCAGCGGCTGCGGAGCAGGCGGCGGAGATGACAAGGTAATTAAGGTGGCGGCGTCGGCCACACCTCATGCCGAGGTGCTCGAGCAGGCAAAGGCAATCCTGTCAGAGCAGGGATATGACTTGCAGGTAACTGTTTTTGACGATTATGTACAGCCCAATGAGGTAGTGGAAAGCGGCGAGTTTGATGCCAACTACTTCCAGCATATTCCTTATCTGGACAGCTTCAATGAGGAAAAAGGAACCCATCTGGTAAATGCGGGCGGTATTCATTATGAGCCTTTCGGAATTTATCCCGGTACCAGGGCCAGCCTTTCGGATGTGGCGGACGGTGACAGTGTGGCGGTTCCCAATGATACCACCAACGAGGCAAGAGCGCTTTTGCTGTTACAGGATAATGGACTGATCACCTTAAAAGATGGAGCGGGCCTTAACGCAACGGTAAACGACATTGCGGAAAATCCTTACAATCTTGAGATTGTAGAGCTTGAGGCCGCACAGGTACCCAGGGTGGTGGACGAGGTTGCGTTTGTTGTATTAAATGGCAATTATGCTCTGGAGGCAGGCTTCTCAGTGGCAAAGGATGCCATTGCCTATGAAAAATCCGATTCAGAGGCAGCTAAGACCTATGTGAATGTCATTGCGGTGAAGGAAGGCAATGAAAATGCCGCAAAGATCAAGGCTCTGGTGGATGTGCTTAAGTCAGACGATATTAAGAACTACATAAACGATACTTATGATGGGGCTGTTATACCATTCACATAAAATATCACCTTCAGGCAACTCCGGAATTTCGGTTCCGGAGTTGTTGTTATGCACAGGCCCGTGCAGTGGAAGTTTGCCGCTAAAGCGGCGCACGGGCCGCGCGGCGAGTAGGGATATAATCTTCCCTACTCGATTAGGGAACGACAAAAACAAAGATTTTTGCTGCTCTCTGGCAATAGCGTTCTGACATATACCCAATAAATTGAAAAGGAGCATGGCAATCAATATGACACTGACACAGCTAAGATATGTACTTGCAGTGGCGGACACCCATTCCATGAATGAGGCGGCCCGAACCCTTTTTATCGCCCAGCCCAGCCTTTCCCAGGCGGTGAAGGAGCTGGAAGAGGAAATCGGCATCACGCTTTTTAACAGGAGTAACAGAGGTGTAAGGATCACACCGGAGGGAGAGGAATTTTTGGGCTATGCCAGACAGGTGGTGGAGCAGTATCGTCTGGTGGAAGACCGTTATATTGAAAAAAGGAACAGCAAGAAGAAATTCAGTGTTTCCATGCAGCATTATACCTTTGCGGTGAAGGCCTTTGTGGAGCTGGTGAAGCAGTTTGGCATGGATGAGTATGAGTTTGCCGTTCATGAGACCAAAACCTATGAGGTGATAGAAGATGTAAAGAATTTCCGGAGTGAGATCGGCGTGCTGTATCTGAATGATTTTAACAGAGCTGTACTGACCAAGCTTTTTCAGGAGTCAGAGGTGGAGTTTCATGAGATTTTGAAATGCGGCATCTATGTTTATATGTGGAAGGGACATCCCCTGGCAGGAAAAGAGGAGATTGCCATGGAGGAACTGGATGAATATCCCTGTCTTTCCTTTGAGCAGGGGGTCAATAACTCCTTTTACTTCGCGGAGGAGGTGCTGAGCACTTATGCATACAAACGTCTGATCAAGGCAAATGACAGAGCCACTCTGTTAAATCTCATGGTGGGGCTCAACGGCTTTACCCTGTGCTCCGGTATTATATGCGAGAGTCTCAACGGTTCCGATTACTGTGCGGTGAAACTGAAATCGGATGAGATCATGACCATTGGCTACCTGAAAAGAAAGGGAGCCGCCGTCAGCCCTTTGGGGCAGAAATATCTGGAGGAGGTTGAAAAATTCAGGGAGAGCGTGATGTAGAGGAGAAGCTCATGCGATTCTTTATTCTGGAAAAAAGCACAAACGGTACGAGAACAATTGTGCATGCGAAAATTACTAATCTAACATAGTCTGTAAACTGTTTCACTCCGTTTCGATAAGCTCTGGTCAAAAACGGGATTCCCAGCACAAAGAAGAAATACCAGAAAACAGGCTGCAGAAGCCGGAAGGAAGCTCTAAAGGTTATATTTTTTTGCGCTTTCGGAAGCTGCTCTTTGGTTTTAGCGAAAAAAGTTTTCAGAGTGATTCCGTCTGCCAGACGATAGATGACCAGCAGAGAGGCAAAGTAAACCACAGTTCCGATCAAAGTGTGAAGGCTCTCAGGCGTAAGCCATCCGCTGTAGCCGTTATATTCCTGAAAGAGGGCGGACTGTTCCAAAAAGAGCGGGAGATAGATGGATAAAATAATGCGCAGGCCGTTGACTAAAATGGTTAATACATAAGACAGGCCAAAGTCTGCAAAAATACATCCAAAGCCATACAGCATTCTGCGAAGAGGACTGCAGTTTTCCGAGGGCAGTATGCGGTGAAGGAAAGAAAAAAGCAAAGTGGCAGCAGTGATGAGCATGAATTGAAAGCCGCTGCAGGATCTGGCAATGATAAACCGCAGGTCGTGATTGACATAACCGATGTGCGGAACGTTTTCAAAGGAGATCCCGCTTAAAGCCCGCACCCACCATGCGGTGGGCGCGAGAATCCATTGCAGATCGGTGCTGTCTGCTTTTCTGTAAAAAAGCTTAAGGACAAACAGGATGACCAGTATAGTCAAATATAAGGAACCATATTGTTTTAATATTTTTCTCAGGTTGAAAGAATTCATATTTACTGATGCCTTTCACAATGATCCGGTTCGCGAAGTGTAGCGGCGTTTGTTTCGAATGAAACAGGTCAGTGTCACTGCCAGTATTGCGGCCAAAACCAATATCAGATCACCGGGTTCCGAGCCGATCCGGTAACCTCCTGCCGCAAGATCTGAAACCTGCAGGGGCAGAGGCTGGGGCTGGTTCACATCCTTACTTTCTTTTTCGGGATTGCGTATGGTTTCTACCACGGCAATGAAGGAAGTATAGGGAGTCATCATACTGTACTTAAGGCCAAGCCGGGTAACTTCATTTTTTATGTTAGGGTCATTTTCACTGATTCCATAGTCTGTAAGCCGTTCTATCTTTTTTCTCGCCCACAGATAGCGGATGGCGTCGTTATCCTTCAGGGGCTTGATCTGTTCAACAGGAATTTCCTTTACAAATTTACCATTTCCATTATGACCTGTTATTTTGACCGTTCCGGTCAGATCACCCCGCCATTTGCCATAGACCACAATGGGCCTTTGGGCGAAGAGTGTGGGCAGCTTTTGAGGCTCCACATCATAAACATCGAAGCCGTCGTAAGTTACCTGAATGTCAGTCAGGATGGGGGACTCAATATAGGTTCGGAAGCGCTCCGCAGTTTCTGCTGCTTCTGAGGAATCTATCACCACAAAAGATTCTCCGATACCTGCTTTGGCGATGCCGTCTATGAGATAGCGGTTGACGGAGGTGCCGATACCAAAGGAGAAAAAGCTTACCTTGTCCAGGTTATCATCAATGATGTCAAAGATTTCCTTTTCACCGGAGATATAGCCGTCTGTGATAACGATTACACTTCGTGCTTCGTTTTCATCACTCAGGAAGGAAAGGGCGCCTTTCAGGGCCGGAGCAAGCTCTGTTCCGCCTCCGCCTTCCTGTTCGTCGATCAGGCGAATGGCAGTCTGTATATTTTTTTCATTGGCAGCCACAGAGGAAGGCGCCATGAGAAAAGCCTCGTTTGAAAACATCATTAAATTGAAGGAATCCGTCTCGCGGAGGTTGGACACCAGATCTTTGATCAGATCCTTGGCAGTATCTAAGGGAAAGCCTGACATGGAGCCGGACACATCCAGGACAAACATGTACTCGCGGGGCGGGATGTCTTCCACTTCGCAGCGCTCCGGCGGCTGTACCATCAGCATAAAATAATTTTCATCTTCCCCCTGGTTCAGCATCAGGCCGCAGTCAACCTCCTCACCGTTTAACTGATATTCAAGGATAAAATCACGGTTTCCGGCATAATCAGAGGGATTGTCGCCTGCGGAATTGGCAAGAGTAATTTTAGCCGAGTTCGCTCCGTTTTTGGTTACACGGATGTCATGGGAAGTGCTGCGGATATTTGCGATAGGCACGCCTGAGGAAAGGTTGACGGTAATGTCATATTTTCCGGGAGGAATGCTTCCCTCTGTCAAATAGGGAGTTTCTACCCAGTCATTTTCTTCATCGGTGTGACCGGAAGAGTCAGCGGCGCTGTTTCCAGAGTTGTTTTCGTTGCTGCCATCAGCACTATTATCATTGTTTTCCGTCTCCGACGGGCTGGCATACCGGGGCCCCACTACCGTGGGAAATACGAATTGATAAATGTTTTCTTCCGGCTCCACTAATTCCGTATAGTGGAGTTCAATGCGCACATCATCCCCCGGCATGATGTTTGCGATATCCATGGTAAAGACGTTAGGACGCTGCTGTTCTAACAGGGATGCGCTTTTACCCTCGCTTTTAGCCTCCTCGAATTCCTCCTTGGCTTCCTCTTTTTCCTTGATTTTGGCAGTGACAATGTTATCTCCTATGATCATCTGCATTCCGTGAATGGTGATATTGGTGGAGGCAGGGAAAACATAGCTGGCGTTAATGGGCGTCTCACCTTCATTGGCATAGGTCTGTACCACATAGGTCTCGGCAATGATACCGTCAATATTGGTGGTTACAGAGGTTTCTTTTAAGGGGAAACGGTCTACGGAAGGGTCTCCGCTTAAAATAATGATATAAGGAGCCAGGACTTTTTCTTCGTCAGAATCCCCTTCCTCCATGGCGTAGACAGAAGAGGAGCTGAGAAGGAAAATAAGCAGTGTGAAAATCATGCAAAAAAGGGTTCTTTTCTTTTTCATTTTTCCTCTCATTCCGCTGCGGGGGCAGCTTTTTGCTTTTGATTAATATAAGGATGTCTGGCGGAGTCTGACATCCGTTGTTTAACATAAGGACAGTTCGCGAAGCGTGCTGTCCGTTGCTTGTTTATGTAAATAAATTATTATATTCAGGCATCAAACTCGCATCAAACTCCCATCAGATTTCCATCAAAGTTGTATCATTTTTGCATCATTTGAAAGGATACTCCATGACAATCAATTTTATTTGTTTCTTTTTTACAGGGAATAGTTTAAAATAGAAAAAGGAAACGAAAAAACAGAAGCGAGGCAGAATATGGAACTGCTGCACGACAAGGATATCAGGGAGCCGCTTTTCGATTTCCTGGAGGAAGCTTATGGGAAAGTCAGGATTCTGGAAGAGAAGACCATGGGGAAATCCCGGGCAGATGCGGTGATGGTTACGCCTGATAGTTTATATGGAATTGAGATCAAAAGCGACGCGGACACCTATGCCAGACTGGAGCGTCAGGTAAAGGACTATAACCTGTATTATGATTACAACTACGCAGTGGTCGGGACAAGCCACGCAGCACATATTGAGGAGCATCTTCCCGGATGGTGGGGCATTATTACTGTGGAGAGGGTGGAGGGAAAAGCAGATTTTTATATCCTGAAAAAACCGCTCCCCAATCCGGAAATGGACTGGCAGAGGAAAATCAGTATTTTGTGGCGGCCGGAACTTGCCCACATACAAAAACTGAACGGTCTGCCGGAATATAAGGAAAAAAGCAAGCTGTTTGTGCAGAGAAGACTTCTTGAAAAAGTGGCGGCAGAAGTCCTGCAAGGGCAGCTTTGCGAGGAGCTGTTTGAGAGAGATTACACGGCAATAGCGGAGCAGATTAAGGAATTTCGCTCTGTGAAGGAGAAGCCGGTGAGGAAGAGAAGAAGGCGGAACTAAAATAGAAAGGAGATTTATATGGAACTGAGTTATCCTGCTCTGAGGGAGCAAATTTGTGACATCTGCCATAAAATGTGGCAGCTTGGATGGGTGGCGGCCAATGACGGAAACATTTCCGTGAAACTGGAGGACGGTACTTTTTTGGCTACCCCTACGGGTATCAGCAAGAGCTTTATCACCCCGGAGAAGCTTGTGCGCATTGATAAGGAGGGAAAGATATTGGAAGCCATAGAGGGCTACCGCCCATCCTCAGAGATCAAAATGCATATGCGCTGTTATGAGGAGAGGGAGGATGTAGGGGCGGTGCTTCATGCCCATCCCCCGGTGGCCACTGGCTATGCGGTTGCCAATATACCCCTGGATGAATATTCAATGATTGAGACAGTGCTGACGTTAGGCTCTATCCCGGTGACACCCTATGGAACCCCTTCCACCTATGAGGTTCCCGATGCAATTGCTCCCTATTTGAGAGAACATGATGCCGTTCTTCTGCAAAATCACGGGGCACTTACCGTCGGGGCTGATGTGGTAACTGCTTACTACCGGATGGAAACCCTGGAGCTTTTTGCCAAGATCAGCTTAAACGCCCATCTTCTGGGCGGTGCAAAGGAGATTTCCAGAGAAAATATCGACCGTCTGATTTCCATGCGTCAGGGATATGGGATAACGGGAAGACATCCGGGATATAAGAAATATTCCGGGGAAAAGAAGGATTGATAAGTTTTGGATAAACAACGGGAAGCACGCTTCGCGAGCTACCCTTATGTTAAACAACGGATGCCAGGCATTGACAAAAGCCTGGCATCCACTGCTAAAGATCAGAAGCTGGTCTGCTTTGCAAGAAAATCTCTCACTTCCAGCAAATTCTCAAATTTTCTGAAATACAACCGCTGGATTTCTTCATCCGGAGCAAGTAAATCTGGCACCATAAGAGGCTTCATTCCTGCAGCGTGAGCCGACCGGATTCCGTTGGGCGAGTCCTCAACGGCATAGCAGTCGGCGGGAACAGCGCCTAAAAGCTCACAGGCTTTCAGATAAATTTCAGGATGGGGCTTGCTGTGGGTGACCATATCCCCGCATACCACAATATGAAAATATTTAAGGAGTCCTAAGCTTTCCATTTCACTGCGGACTACAGACTCTCTTGTGGAGGAGGCCAGTCCGATCCGAAAATTGTTTTCCTTTAAAAAGTCAAACAACTCATAGACACCGGGCTTTACCGGAAGTCCGCCAGCGTCCGCTGTGGCATGAAAAATTTCGGAAGCCTGTTTGCGGAGCCTTTCATAAGGAAAACCCTTTCCGTATACCTTGAGGAAAAGAGCTTCTGTTTCAGGAGCCGTGATTCCGATGCACTGCATCAGGGTGCTCTCAATATTTTCTATGCCTTCCTCTAAGGCGATTTTTTTCCAGATCTTCAGGATCAGAGCCTCTGAATCAATGAGTACTCCGTCCATGTCAAATACAATATTTTTACTCATTTTCTGTTTTTCCTTGTGGGTAATAGTGAACTCTGTTTTTACATTGCCAGAGGATTAAACAGGTTGGGCTCAGGAATTGTTTCACCGTCTTCCAATGCGGTTTCAATCCATTCAGAAATAATGATTTCTGCATTTGCGACAGCTTCCGTTGGAGTTTTTCCATCGGCCATACAACCAGGAAGTTCCGGAACGGAAACAATATAGGCTTGATCATCTTCTGACCATGACAAAATCATAGAATATTTTGCTGCCATTTATTCCTCCTTTATTTCTTTCCATTATACCAGAGTTTTTCCTCTTTTACTATTTACTTTTATAGTTTATAATATCAGAGGTAATACTTACGGCAGAAAGGATTAAAACACGACATGACAAGAGAAGATTATCCTTATTTATATGAGACGCACATGCACACCTGTGAGAGCAGTGCCTGTGCCGACAGTACCGGAAAGGAAATGGCACAGGCCGCCAAAGATATGGGGTATACGGGAATCATCATCACCGACCACAGCTGGTATGGCAACAACTGTATTGATTCATCGCTTCCCTGGAAGGAGTGGGTGGAGCAGTTCTGCAGGGGCTATGAAAATGCCAGGGAGCAGGGAGATAAAATTGGGCTGGATGTGTTTTTTGGCTATGAGTCCGGCTATCACGGAACGGAATTTCTGGTTTATGGAGTTGACAAGCAGTGGCTGATCTCTCATCCGGAAATCAAGGATGCCACTGTGGAGGAACAGTACTGCCTGATTCATGAGGCGGGCGGGATGGTGATTCAGGCGCATCCTTTCCGGGTGGCAGGCTACATAGAGCAGTTTCGCCAGTTCCCGGAAGACGTGGACGGAGTGGAGGGGATTAACGGCGCTCATTCTTCTCCGCTGAGCGCCAGTCATAATCACCCGGAGTTTGACACACAGGCGATCAGCTATGCTTTGGAAAATCACCTGCCGCTTACGGCCGGATCGGATATTCACAGGAAGGAACTTTTCGGATGCGGTATGGCATTTAAAAGAAAGCTGCAGTCAATTCAGGATTTCAAACAGGCTGTGCTGGGCGGGGAAGATTATCTGTTGACAGACGGCGTCCGCTGGTATGACAGGGCCGGAAAAATATTGGAGTGAGCTGCATAATAGAGCATCAGAAAAGCAGGGCGGGGGTAATAAAAAAAGAAAATTCTGGAAAAAGTAAGAGAAGGAGGAAACGATATGGAGAATCGGTTTGACGTGATCATCATTGGCGCAGGCCCCGGAGGGATTTTTTGTGCCTACGAGTTATTGGATAAAAAGAAGGATTTGAAGGTATTGCTGCTTGAAAAGGGGCGTTCCATTGAAAAGAGGCAGTGTCCCAAAAGAGTTACCAAACAGTGCGTGGGCTGCAAGCCCTGTTCTATCACAACAGGATTTGCGGGAGCAGGGGCATTTTCGGACGGAAAGCTCTCTCTTTCCCCGGATGTGGGCGGAAATCTGCCATCGATCTTAGGATATGAAAAGACTCAGGAGCTGATTCAGGAATCTGACAGCATTTATTTAAAGTTCGGCGCGGATAAGAAGGTTTACGGTGTGGATAAGCAGGCGGAGATTTGGGAGACCAGATTAAAAGCCATCAATGCCAACTTAAAGCTGGTGGAGTGTCCTATCCGCCATCTGGGAACCGAGGAAGGATATAAGATTTACGAAAAACTCCAGCATCACCTGAAAGAGCAGGGAGCGGAACTGGTATTTAACACCATGGTGGAGAAGATTCTGGTGGAGGAAGGCCGTGCGGTGGGTGTTCAGACGGATAAGGGAGAGACCTTTTACGGGAAGGAAATCATCTCTGCCGTAGGGCGCGAGGGCGCCGACTGGTTCAGGGAGAAGTGCGAGGAGATCGGAATTGAAACCACGCCGGGAACTGTGGATATCGGTGTGCGGGTGGAGGTCAGGGACGAAGTAATGCAGTTCCTCAACGAAAATCTCTATGAAGCCAAGCTGATCTATCACACCCCTACCTTTGACGATAAGGTGAGAACCTTCTGCACCAACCCTTCCGGGGAGGTGGCCACGGAGTACTACGAGGGCGGGCTGGCAGTAGTCAATGGCCATGCCTATAAATCTCAGGATTTTAAGACGAATAATACCAATTTCGCCATTCTGGTCAGCAAGAATTTTACCAAGCCCTTTAAAACTCCGATTGAGTACGGAAAGCATATTGCGCAGCTCTCAAACATGCTCTGCGGAGGGAAAATTCTGGTGCAGACCTTCGGAGACTTTAAGAGAGGGAGAAGAACCACGGAAGAGCGCCTTAGCAGAAATAACCTGATTCCCACCTTGAAGGACGCAGTGCCGGGGGATTTATCTCTGGTATTCCCTCACAGGATCATGGTTGACATTGAGGAAATGCTGATTGCGCTGGATAAGATCACGCCCGGGATTGCGGCGGATGAAACCCTTCTCTATGGAGTGGAGGTGAAATTCTACTCCAACAGAGTGATTGTCAATAAAGATTTTGAGACCAGTATCAAGGGGCTTCGGGCAATCGGAGACGGCGCCGGAGTGACAAGAGGGCTTCAGCAGGCATCCGCCAATGGCATCAGTGTGGCCAGAAGTATTTTGAGGACAATGGAAGCATGAGGGCTGTAAAAAAATGGATGGCAGTGTTTCTCAGCTCTCTGATGCTGCTGACACTGTCCGGCTGTGAAAAGGGGGAGGGAGAGGTAAAGCTGGTTCTGACCACCGGCTTTAAGAAGGATGAAATCTTCCGGATTGAAACCATGTCCTGCACTCTGCCGGAGGTCATGGTGTATCTGACCAACACTCAGGATCAGTATGAGAGCGTTTACGGGGCGGAAATCTGGAAGACCAATTTAAATGGAGTAACCCTGGAGGAGAGCATCAAGGAGACGGTGCTTGCTCAGCTGGCCCAGATCAAGACCATGAATCTTCTGGCCCAGCAACAGGGAGTTTCTCTGGATGAAACGGAGCTTGAAAAGGCCGGGGAAGCGGCCGGAGCATATTTCAGTTCTCTGAATGAGGCGGAGCAGGAAGCCATGCAGGTGACGGAAGAGACGATCAGGCAGCTTTATGCAGAGCTGGCTCTTGCTAATAAAGTATATGAGTATATTATCAAGGATATCAATCCGGAGATCAGCGACGATGAGGCCCGGAGCATCACCATACAGGATATCCTGATCAAAACCTACAGCCAGGATGGTACGGGCAAAAGAATCGAATATGAGGAAAGCGCCAGGGAGGATGCCTATCGGCGTGCCAGAGAAATTTTGCTTCTGGCACAAGAGGAAGGCAATGATTTTGAGAGCCTGGTAATCCAGTACAGCGAAGGGGAGAAGAGTACCTATTCCTTTGGAAAGGGAGAGATGGAGGAAGCCTTTGAGAATGCAGCCTTTAACCTGGAAACCGGAGAGATTAGCGATATTGTGGAGACGGAGGATGGTTTTCATATAATTAAGTGTATCAGCACCTTCAATCGGGAGGAAACGGACGCAAACAAAATTAAGATTGTGGAAAAGAGAAGGGAGGAAGTGTTCGGTCAGGAATATGACGCTTTTGTGGAATCCCTGACCAGAACTCTGAATGAGGAGCGCTGGGATTCTGTGGCTTTTCTGAAAGGGGACGAGATTGTCACCAAAGATTTTTTTGATGTGTATCATCAGTATTTTGCGGAGTGAAAGGCTGGGAAAAAGTATTTTATAAAAATTTAATAATCCCGCAAAGCCGCATAAACACTGGACTTTTTGAAAAATTTAATCGAATTGCTAGCACTCATCAAAGATGAGTGCTAATTTTTTCTTGACTTTTAAATCAAAGAGAATTAAACTTGTTTTTAGTTTAAGAAAAAGAGAGTAAACAGGAGTTTACCTGTAGTCGAAAATCAGAGGAAAGAAGAAGGAGTGATTATCGTGGCAGAGAAACACGGAAACTTATCTATTAACAGTGAAAACATATTCCCGATCATCAAGAAATGGTTATATTCAGACCATGACATCTTTTTCAGGGAATTGATATCCAACGGATGCGATGCTATCACCAAGCTAAAGAAGCTGGACATGATGGGCGAATATTCATTGCCCGAGGATTACAAGGGGAAAATTCAGGTGATGGTCAATCCTGAGGAGAAGACACTTAAGTTTATCGACAACGGTGTGGGTATGACTGCGGATGAGGTGGAAGAGTACATTAATCAGATCGCCTTTTCCGGGGCAACGGATTTTATTTCAAAATATAAAGACAAGACCAGCGAGGATCAGATCATCGGCCACTTTGGCCTGGGATTTTATTCCGCATTTATGGTGGCGGATGAGGTGCATATCGATACCCTTTCCTGGCAGCCGGATGCAAAGCCCGTGCATTGGGAGTGTGACGGCGGCACGGAATTTGACATGAAGGAAGGGGAAAGGACAGAGGTAGGTACCACCGTAACCCTTTTCGTCAACGAGGATGTGCTGGAGTTCTGCAACGAATACAAGGCGAGAGAGGTCATCAAGAAATACTGTTCTTTCATGCCTATGGAAATTTACCTTTCCAAGGAAAACACGACGGATACACAGACCATCGATGCGGACGAAAAGCTGGACACAGATACGGTGGTAGAGGAGATCAAGCCGGAGAAGGAAGAGGACAAGTTAAGATACAAGATTATCAGACGTCCCGAGCTGTTAAATGAGACTCAGCCTCTTTGGACCAAGCATCCCAACGACTGTACCAAGGAAGAGTATCTTGAATTTTACCGCAAGGTCTTTCAGGATTACAAGGAGCCTTTATTCTGGATTCACCTGAATATGGATTATCCTTTTAATTTAAAGGGAATTCTGTACTTCCCCAAGATTAACATGGAATATGAATCCATTGAGGGTGTAATCAAGCTTTATAATAATCAGGTGTTTATTGCGGACAACATCAAAGAGGTTATCCCGGAATTTTTGATGTTGCTCAAGGGCGTGATCGACTGTCCCGACCTGCCGCTGAATGTATCCAGAAGCGCCCTGCAGAACGATGGCTTTGTGAAAAAGATTTCTGATTATATCAGCAAGAAGGTAGCGGATAAACTCTCCGGTATGTGCAAGACGGAGAAGGAAGAGTATGACAAGTACTGGGATGATATCAGCCCGTTTATCAAGTTCGGTTGCCTGAAGGATGATAAATTCTGTGAAAAGATGACAGATTATATCCTCTTTAAGAATCTGGATGGAAAATATCTGACCCTTCCCGAGTGCCTCGAGGTAAATAAGAGCGACCCGGACGAAGTGGGTGAGGATGAAAAGAAGGACGCGGAGCAGGCTGCAGAAACTGCCGAAGCATCTGATGCAGAAGAGGATTCTGCCGTAGAGGAGAGCTCTGCTGCTGAGGTGGTAGATGCGGATGGCAACGTGGTAAGCGGGGAAGGCGCTTCCCAAACAGAAGAAAATTCTGTTACAGAAGAAAACCCTGTTGCAGAGGGGAACTCTGATGCAGAAGAGGATTCTGCCGCGGAGGAGAGCCCTGCCGCCGAGGTAGTGGACGCAGACGGAAACCCGGTAGACACAGAGAATGCCGATGAGGAGGAAGAGGAAGAAAAGAAGGAAAAGGTGATCTACTATGTCACCGACGAAAAGCAGCAGGGACAGTATATCCAGATGTTCAAGGCTGCCAAAATGGATGCCGTTATCCTGACCCACAATATCGACCAGCCTTTCATCTCCCAGCTTGAGTCCAAAAACGAGGGCATTAAGTTCCAGAGAATTGATGCTGACCTGACAGACACCTTCAAGGCCAAGACCAACAAGAAGACGGAGAAGGAACTGGAAGCGGCAGCCGAGGCTGTGGGCAAGGTGATGAAGAAGGTTCTCAAGAAAGACAAGATTACCATCAAGGTTGAGAAGCTTAAGAATAAGAAAATATCCTCCATGATCACCCTTTCCGAGGAAAGCAGAAGAATGCAGGATATGATGAAGATGTACGCCATGCCCGGTATGGATATGGGAGGTATGGGAAAAGAGGGAGAAACTCTGATCTTAAACGCCAACCATCCGCTGGTGCAGTATGTGATGGAAAACACAGAGAGCAAGAATGTCAACATGATCTGCGAACAGCTCTACGATCTGGCTCTTTTGCAGCATTCGCCGTTGGAGCCTGAGGCAATGGCCAAGTTTGTGGCAAGAAGCAATGATATTATGATGATGCTGACGAAATAAACGAATAGAACTCCACACATCAGAAAAAAGGGGCTGTTGCACGAAATAGTGCTTCAGCCCCGAACTTTGGAATGGTATTGTTTATTCAGTTTTACGATGAGGCATAGCGGGGATTCGCTTTTCTTACCATTCCGACGTATTCTTTTTCCAACTCTGAAAATGCTTCCAGGATTTGTGCCGGTATATCAACGTGCGCGATAAAGTTTTTTCCTTTTGGTCCATATCCGTCACAGTCATCCGATAAGCGCGCGATTTCCCCCATCAATAAATTGATATATCTGTCCATATCCCACATACCCCATATCTCTTTTTCAAATACAGGTTCCGAGCCCTTTAAAACTACTTTTGCGTCATAGACTGCATAATTGATGATCTCCATATCCGGGGCATATTTTCTTAATCCGGCTTCCATTCTATGCTGCATGGTCGCATCCTGCGCAAGGATAATAGAGCTGCAGGAAATATGATGTTCTTTCAAAAGTTCTAAAAGATAAGTGATATTGTTTCCGCAGTTCGTAGAATGACACTCCAGAAAATCAGCATGTAATCCATATCGGGTTTCCAGATACTCTTCAAATATTTCTGCTTCCGGCAATCCCTTTGTTGTTATCTCAGGAAATGCCGCATGCATTTTTATGCGTAAAGTTTCTGTTGTATGTCCGGCGCCGCCCACAATAATATATTTCGCCGCAACCTGAGCTTTCATTGCTTCTGCAAGTACATCTCCGCCGCATAAAATGCTGCCGCCAAAAAGAACCATGACATCTGCCTGCTCCATTCCATATTTTCTTTTCAATTCCTCTCTTGTCAGGAAAGGAATATCCCGTTTCCCGCAAAAAGTACCCAAAGTATTGATGCATCCTGCAATTTTTTCTTTCATGTTCATTTCCTTTCATAAGTATCTATAAATCTATTTTCGCAAATAAGCTAATGCAGGATTAATCAGATTGTTTTGAGTCCCACATAGGCCGTAAGAACTTTACAATATTGCTGATCGTCTCCGTCAAAACCTCCGCGGTCAGAGACTGATTATTGATATAGGCGTGGTAACCGCCCTGAATGCAATAGGAGAGCAGAATATTTTTTTCGGCATCTGCTTCATATTCGGGGCGGAGCCGGAAGATGGCCTTTTTAAGCTCTGTCTCCAGCTTATCCGCCAGACGGCTGCGCTCCTTGCCGGAAAAAAGGGTGTTGATGATGGAAATATGGGACATGAACGCCAGACACAGCTCTCTGGTGAACATATCAGGGTTTTTCATGGAATCCTCGTGAGTTAGGGAAATGCCCCGCAGCATGGAGAGAATGGTTTCTGTTTCCAGGGTATCGGAGAGCTGATAAATATCTTCATAGTGGGAATAAAAAGTGGACTTGTTGATACAGGCCAGAGCACACAGCTCCCGGACGGAAATCTTCTCCAGCGGCTTTTTGGAGCGAAGCTCCATGAAAGCGTTTTTGATGGCCTTTTCTGTCTTTTCAATTCTCAGATCCATAGTAAACCCTCCTATCAGCCTTGCTGATACCACCATGAATGAAAGAGGGTTTACTATGAGCCTCCGGCGGATGCGCAAAAAACGGGAGCGGAAGATGTCACTTCGTGACCCCGTTTTCGCGCAGTTCAGCGCTGGAGCGCTGAACTTTCATAGTAAATCTCCCCTGGCATGTCGTCGCCGATTCCGTGATCATTCATCCGGATTTCGCTGTAAAGGTTATTGAAAAAGCTTTTGAATAAGAATATTATACGTTTATGGAAGCAGAACTGCAAGCTTGTAAAAAAGAGGAGACTTGTTTGATGAACAGCATGCTGCCGCTTTTTTATACGACATTTTCCGCCAAGAGTTGCTTAACCGCCACTTGTCCGGAAATGTCGGTGGACAACAGTGCCCCCTGAAGATAAGATGAGTGTAAGCAAAATAAACAACCACTGTCTGTTATTTTTAAGGAGGATGCTTATGGATTTTTATGGATTCTATACCGGAAAAATATTTGATGCTCACAGCTATTTGGGGGCGCATGTCGAGGAAAAGGGAGTGAACTTCCGCACTTTTGCTCCCGGGGCGGAGAGGATTTCTCTGATCGGGGAATTTAACGGCTGGCAGGAATGGACTATGAACAGGATCTATGACGGGAACTTCTGGGAGTATTATGCCGAAAATGCCAAAGCAGGAGAGATGTATAAATATCGGATTTATCGGAGGGACGGACAGTGCCGGGATCACTGTGACCCTTATGGTTATGGAATGGAGCTTCGGCCGCACACGGCGTCCTTTATCAGGGATATGAACCGATATGAGTTTGCGGATGAAGCCTGGCTACAGTCCCGCAGCGATTGCAAAAGTAAGCCGTTAAACATTTATGAACTTCATATGGGCAGCTTCCGCAAGCCTTCCGGGGAAGCGGACGCCTGGTACAACTATGCGGAGATGGGGGAAATACTGATTCCCTATCTGAAGGAAAAAGGGTATAATTATCTGGAGGTCATGCCCTTAAATGAATACCCCAGCGACGAATCCTGGGGGTATCAGGGCACTGGATTTTTCAGCCCTACCTCAAGATACGGGACGGCAGACCAGTTGAAGGCTTTTGTGGATCAGTGCCATCAGAACGGGATTGGCGTCATTATGGATTTTGTTCCGGTACATTTTGCAGTGGACGATTATGCTCTGGCCTGTTATGATGGCACGGCGCTGTACGAATATCCCAATTCCGCGGTGGGAGTCAGTGAGTGGGGAAGCTGCAATTTCATGCATTCCCGTGGGGAAGTGCGGAGCTTTCTGCAGTCGGCTGCCAATTACTGGCTGACGGAATTTCACATGGACGGTCTGCGGATGGATGCCATCAGCCGGGCCATTTACTGGCAGGGCAGCCCGGAACGAGGCGTAAATATGAATGCGGTGGACTTTTTGAAATACATGAACCAGGGATTAAAGCAGCTCCATCCGACAGCCATTCTTGCGGCTGAGGATTCCACCTCTTTTCCGGGGGTTACGAAACCGGTATCGGAGGGCGGACTGGGATTTGACTATAAGTGGGACATGGGGTGGATGAACGACACTTTGGACTATTTCCGCACAGCACCGGAGTACCGGAGCGAAAATTACCACAAGCTCACCTTTTCCATGATGTATTATTATAACGACAGGTTTCTTCTTCCCCTGTCTCACGATGAGGTGGTGCATGGGAAGGCAACCATCCTGCAGAAAATGAACGGCCAGTATGAGGAAAAATTCCCCCAGGCCAGGGCTTTTTATATGTATATGTACGCCCATCCCGGCAAGAAGCTGAATTTTATGGGAAATGAGATCGGACAGTTCAGAGAGTGGGATGAAAAGAGAGAGCAGGACTGGATGCTGCTGGATTATCCCATTCATCAGGCATTTCTCAGATTCATGGAGGAGTTGAATCACATTTACAGGGAGCATTCGGCGTTTTATGAGAAAGATTATGAGACCCAGGGCTTTTGCTGGCTGGACTGCCATCAGGAAGAAAGATGTATCTATGCGTTTGAACGTGTGAGCCGGAAAGAGCGTATTGCGGCTGTATTTAATTTTTCGGATAAGAAGTGGGAATATTCCCTGGAAATCCAGGGCGCAAAGGAGCTGCAGCCGCTGCTTTTCAGTGAGTGGAAGGCTTATGGCGGCGGAGAGAAAAAAGAGGGCGGGAAGCTGACGGGGACGGATGGAAAGTTTATGCTTTCTCTGGCGCCATATTCGGGAAGGTATTATGTGATAGGGTGAAACAGGAATCACCCGGAAAGAGGTGTTATGCGGATAACAGAAAAAACAATTGATAAGCTATATGCGGGCTGGCTTGCCAAAGTCATCGGCGTACGGCTGGGAGCCCCGGTGGAGGGCTGGTCGTACCGGGCGATAAAGGAAAGATATGGCACGATAGACGGATATGTCACAGACTTTAAAAATTTTGCGGCGGATGACGATACCAATGTGCCGATTTTCTTTATCCGTGCATTGGAAAAGTGCGGAGAAGAGCATAAGCTGGAAGCGGCGGATGTGGCAGAGGCCCTGCTGGATTATGCGCCCTATGAGCACGGCTTTTTCTGGTGGGGCGGCTACGGGATGTCTACGGAGCACACGGCTTATCAGAATCTGATCAATGGAATTCCCGCGCCCCGCAGCGGAAGCATTGCCCAGAATGGAGTTGCGGTTGCGGAGCAGATTGGCGGTCAGATTTTTATTGATACCTGGGGGCTTGTAGCTCCCGGAAAGCCTCAGACGGCGGCTGAGATGGCAAGGGCGGCGGCAAGCGTAACCCATGATGGAAATGGGGTTTACGGAGGAATCTTTGTGGCCTGCTGTATCAGCATAGCCTATGAAGAACAGGATATCAGCACGATACTTCGTAAGGCTTTGGATTTCATACCGTCAGGCTGTGAATATGCAAGGGCTGTCAGAGCGGTGATGGATTATTATGAGAAACATCCCGAAAACTGGCGGGACTGTTTTGACTATATTTATCAGAATTTTGGCTATGACAGATATCCGGGTAACTGCCATATTATCCCTAATGTTTGTGTGATGATTCTGGCGCTTTTGTACGGGGAAGGAGACTTTGACAATACCCTTCAAATCTGCACCATGTGCGGCTGGGATACGGATTGCAATGTGGGAAATGTGGCAGCGATTATGGGAGTGCGGGGCGGAACTGCTGTCATTGATTATGAGAAGTGGAGAAAGCCCATAAATGATCTGCTGATTTGCTCCGGTGCTATTGGCTCTCTGAATATACAGACGATTTCCCAGGGAGCGGACTATCTGCTGAAAATGATGCTTCGCCTTGGCTATGAGCTTCCAAAGCAGTGGGAGACCATGCTGGGTATCAGCAGCAATTTGTGTCATTTTGAATATGAAGGTTCCACCTGCTGTATGCGTTCAAGCGTCGTGGAGGGAAAGGGAGAAGTCCTTCTTGCCAATACGGACAGTCAGGCGCATTCGGGAAAGCGCTCCCTCCAGATCAGGGCAGAGAGGGTGAAAAGAGCGGAGGTCTTTTACAGGACCTATTATTTCCCGGAGGATTTTGATGACAGCCGGTATGACCCATCTTTTTCACCGCTGATTTACCCGGGAGATACGCTGCACTGCTATGTGAAAGCCGCAGCTCGAGGAATAAAGGCAGCATTGTATGTAAGGGACAGCCGCAGTCAGGTGACAGTTTGCGGCCCGCAGGTGAGCCTTGGTGATGGATGGGAAAGGATGGAGTTCCGGATACCTTCTGTGAAAGAAGGGCAGTCAGGACTTGCTTTGGTCAGTGAGGTTGGAGTGATGCTTTCCCTTGATGAAGAAACAGATTTTGTGTGTTATCTGGATGATCTTTATTGGGAAGGGAGAGCCTGCTATCGCATTGACATGAAGCAGGAACGGCTGGAGAGCTGGCCCACGAACGGAATCCCTCACTATGAAATTTCTCAGTTTACAAGATGGAAGGGCATTACCTATCTGGAGCAGGGCAGGCTTCATCTGACCGGAACGGACAGGGCAGCGGCGTTTACCGGAAGTCATGGGTGGAAGGATTATGAGGTTACGGCGGTGATCACAGCAGAACTGGGAGAAAAGTGCCTGATGGTCTTTCGGGTTCAGGGAGCGATGCACTTTTATGCCTTTGGATTTTATGGAAGAGATAAAGTTGCTTTGTTAAAGATTTCAAAAGATATCCGGGAACTGGCATTGGCGGATTATGAGTGGGAGGGCGGCACATCCTGCACTTTGCATGTAAATGTGAAGGGAAATCTGATCAGGGCGGATATCGACGGTTGTGAGATTTTCAGGTGTGCTGATGAGAGCATGGCTTATCTGTCAGGAAATACAGGTCTGATGACGCTGGATGGCAGTCATATGTCCTGTTCATTAATTGAGGTAGTTACAGATGGAGAAAGATAAAAACAGAATTCAGAATAATATTCAGAATAGTATTCATCAAAATAGTATTCTTGTGATCGGAAGCCTGAATATGGATCTGACAACAGGAGTTGACCATATTCCGGCGGTGGGAGAGACGATACTCAGTAATAGCTTTGCGACAATTCCGGGAGGAAAAGGGGCCAATCAGGCCTGCGCGGTGGGAAGGCTTGCCGGGAGTTGTGCTTTCATCGGCGCCATAGGAAATGACGGATATGGAAAAGTTTTGCAGGAAAGCCTGCAAAATTTTCAGGTGGATACCAGGGGATTGACCACGAAATCCCACGAAGCATCGGGAATGGCAGTGGTGATGGTCAATAAAGAGGGGAACAACAGTATTGTGGTGATTCCGGGAGCCAACGCAGCCCTCACACCGGAGGATATTGACCGTCACAGGAGCCTGATAGAGGAATGCGGGCTTCTGGTGATGCAGCTGGAGATTCCTTTGGAGACGGTTCTGCATGCGGCGAAGCTGGCCAAATCCATGAACAGGACGGTGATTCTGGATCCGGCCCCTGTGCCAGTGAGGTTCCCGGAGGAACTATATCAGTACATAGATATCATGAAACCCAATGAGACGGAGCTGGCACAGCTTACCGGAATAAGTGCGGAGGGGACAGGTTATGTTCAGGGGGCAGAATTCCTGCGGAAAAAGGGTGTGAAAAATGTGCTGGTGACGCTGGGGGAAAAAGGAGCCTACCTGGATTCCCGGGAGGAGGGAAAAGCGTTTATCCCGGCCTGCCCGGCAGATGCGGTGGATACCACGGCAGCAGGCGATGCCTTTACTGCGGCGGTGGCCGCCAGGCTGGCAGAGGGAGATTCTCTTTCAGAAGCGTCCCGGTTTGCGTCCCTGGTTTCCTCTATTGTGGTTACCAGAAAAGGAGCGCAGTCATCGATTCCGACTATGGAGGAGGTGTGCTCCCGCCTGTAACATTTTCATTAATTCCTAATATATGCTTCACAAAAAATAAAGGAAGTGAACACAGTTTTGACACACTTAAAAACTATGATAAAGAAAGCCTTGAAGGCAAGTACTTATTATAGGAGGAGAAGTTATGAAGAAAAAATTAGCAATGGTATTGACAGGTGTGGCAGTGTGTTCCGTTCTGATGATGGGCTGCCAGAGTAATGCAGGAGGAGATGCGTCGGATGATGTGCAGACAGAGGATGTGAATCCGGCGGATGATGTGGCAGAGCCGGAAACGGAGCCTATACCTGAGGAAACAACAGCGCCGGACGAGACAGAATCCGGAACAGACGAGACCGCGGCTCCGGAAGCAACCACAGCGCCTGAGGGAGAGTCTTCCGATGCAGAGGGAAGCGAAGCATCTGAGGGAGAGGCTTCTGACGCAGCAGGAAGCGAAGCGTCTGAGGGAGAGGCTTCTGACGCAGAGGGAGCTGCAGCTTCCGATGAAACAGGGGCTGATTCAGAAAATGCAGAAGGTGAGGATGCAGAGAATGCTTCTGAAGGAGAAGAGAAGAAAGCGGAATAATATAGGAAACAGCGAATATTTTTGTCGTTTGCTATAATTAACAGCCACAAAATAGTGTACGAGTGAAAGAGACAGCCAGAACTGACAGTAAGTTCTGGCTGTTGTTGCAATAAGCTGGCTCGCGAAGCGTGGCAGCGTTTGTTACAATAAGCTGGCTCGCGGAGCGTGACAGCGTTTGTTTTTCAGCCGGATCATTGGCAGGGCAGGTCATCCGCCCCAATCTCCAGATGGCAGCGTCCCCATTTCTCATTTCCGAAGGAAAAGGAGTTTTCCGTAACACTTTTTTCTGAAAAGCCGACTTTGGCATAGCATTTACGGGCCTTTTCATTCACATCAAAGACATTTAAACTTACAAGAGATACGTCTGTAATCTCAAAGGCATATTTCAGAGCCAAAGCAAGCATCTGCCTGCCAAGGCCGACGCCCCGTTTTTCTTTATCCAGAACGATATATCGGAGAAAACCGGAATTTTCGGAATGGTTGACGGAATAGGAAAAGAAGCCTACCGGTGTTCCGGTATTCTCAGTGGCAACGAAAGCATTTGCTTCCCATTTAATTGCGTCCCTGGTAAGAGTCTCTTCCAGCCCTTCTTTGGACAGAGGATAGGGAATGAGGTTAGCACACCAGAGGGCGTGCAGCCTTTCGCTGTCTATCCATTTTTCCAGATACTGGTAATCTGTTTCGTTGATATAAGGTCTTAGTCTCATGGGGGATTCCTTTCCTGACAGTGATATCTTCAGTGTTATTATAGCATAGGTGGAAAAGAAGATAAATATTGACTTTTTGGGGAAATTCTATATGCTGGTATAAGAGGTGATGATATGAAAAACGAAAAATGGCTGGAATGGGCAGTACTGTTGCAGAGCATCGCCCAGGCCGGTTTGTTTTATGGAAAGGATCCCTATGACGCAGAGCGGTATGAGCAAGTCCGTTCCATAGCGGCGGAAATGATCAGCTATAAGACAGACATTCCAATGGAAAAAGTAAGAGATTTATTTTGCAATGAAACGGGCTATCAGACACCGAAAATAGATACCCGCGCCGTTATTTTCAAAGACAACAAAATCCTCCTGGTAAAGGAGAACGACGGTCTGTGGTCACTGCCCGGAGGATGGGTGGATGTGAATCTGTCCGTGAAGGAAAACGTCATTAAGGAAGTCAGGGAGGAAGCAGGGCTTAATGTCACGGCAGAGCGAGTCATAGCCATTCAGGACAGAGAAAAGCATAACCGTCCGATTTACGCTTACAAAATCTGCAAGATATTTATCCTCTGCTCCGTAATCGACGGAAAATTCGAGCAGAATATAGAAACGGTGGAGAGCGGCTATTTCGCCCTGGAAGAGCTGCCTGCGCTCTCGGAGGATAAAACCACTTTGGAACAGGTGAAAATGTGTTTCGATGCCTATCATGCCAAGCATTGGGAGACATTAGTGGAGTAGCCATGAAAACCACAAAGCCGGTAACAGTTTGGAAGCACAGAACAGTGTGAGGAAAAGCGTGAACAGCAGTAGGAGGAAATACATATGATTCAGTTTACCGAGGAAGAAGTACGGAAATTAAGAAAGAAAAGCAATGATTATCCGCGAACCATAAGGAAACTGAAAGAGAAAGTAGACGAAGTTTTCAAAGGAGAGATCATTGTTCCCGAATCAGGCATTGCAAACTGGACTCACTATTACTTTTGTCCGGACTGCTCCATCGAATTGACTCATAAAAGAAACAGCCCTGCCGCCCATGTCTGTCCTGGCTGCGGGAAAATTTTTACGGGGGAACCTTATGACAGTGCCTGGTGGGGACTGATCAATGGAGAGAATAACGATGCAGTTTATAATATGGCCATCATCTGGCTGGCTACCGGGGAAGAAGCATATGCGAAAAAAGCCATTGAGATTTTAATGGCCTATGCCGCCTGCTATCCGAATTATGAAGTTCACGGCAATATTCCTTACAACGGGCCGGGGCGTGCCGGGGCCCAGACACTGGACGAGGCAAATTTCCAGAGGGGATTTGCCATGGCCTATGATATTCTTTCTTCCCGCATGACAGAGGAAGAACAGGCATATATCCGTGACCGGATGCTGATTCCGGGGGCGGAGTTTCTTTTAGCTCATCGTCACAGGCAGCTTCATAACCATGAGGTTATCATCAATTCCGCTATTGCGGTTATTGGAATCCTGTTTGACCGGCCGGAGCTGATTCGTTCGGCTCTTTATGAGGATTATGGAATTGTTTATCAGTTAGAGCATGGCATGCAGCCAAATCATATGTGGTTTGAGGGCTCTTTCGGCTATCATTTTTATGCGCTGACCAGCTTCTTTGCCTTTGAAAAATTTGCACTGCATACAAAATACAGTAATATCCATTGTGAAAACTACAGGGCGATGATGGAACTTCTGTGCGACTATATGGAGCCTGACTATGGAATTCCAATGCTGAATGATACGAATTATGGACATCTGGGGCATACGAAGGAGCTGTATGAATTTCCATACCGGGAGATTGGCGGCAGAAAGATGGCATTTGTTCTGAATACTTACTATAAGGATGAGAGCCGCGATAATCTGGAAGCGCTCTTATACGGAGCGGATACCATCGAATCAGGTCTGCTCCCCATGGAAAATTTTCATACGGCCCTGGACACGGCAGGTCACACGATTCTGCGTGGACCTAAGGGACGGTATCTTCTGTTTAAACATGATCGATACGGCGGAGAGCATGACCATTACGACCGGCTGGGCATCAGTTATCTTGCGTATGGAAAGCCAATTGCCCGGGATATGGGAACGACGGGATATGGTGCAAAAATGCATTATGATTTCTACAAAAATACGGCTTCCCATAATACACTGATGATTGGAGAAGAAAACCAGGCGCCGGTCAATGCCGAACTGACCCGCTATGAAGAAAAAGATGGCGTAATTTATGTGAGGGCAGAAGCAGATTGGACAAAACCCTACGAAATGCCGGACAGCTTCACCATCGTACAATGGTCAGAAGAAAATTACCGCACGGTTCGCATGAGGAGGGAAATTGCGTGGACGGATCAATATTTTGTGGAGGTATTTCTGGCAGATGGCATTCCGGAGGGAAAGACAGCAGACTGGATGATGCATTTTTCCGGGACACAGATTAAGGGACAGGCGGAAACGGTTTCCTGTGAAAATCATTTTAAAGGAAAACCGCTTACTTATCTGCATGACATCAAGGCAGAACCGGTAAAATCAGAAGGAACCTATCAGAAGACTTATGAGTTTGAAGGAGTCTTTACAAGAATCCATGGACTGCTTAATGGTCAGAAATTATTTTCCGCTATCGGTCCCGACAATCCGTCTTCCGGTGAGCTCTCTTATCTTATGGAACGGCGTCAGAGCACTCAGATCCTCTGCGCCCACGTGGTGGAATCCTGGGTAGATTCTCCTTGTATAGAGAATGTGGAATTTCGGATATCTGAATCAGATATAATGGTTGTGGTGACTGACTGTGAAGGCCGGGTAAAGAGATTTGTATTTGACAGAAAATAAAAAATTGTCAGAGTTTAGAGCGTTTGGAGCCGTGTGGCAAAGCGCGGCTCCAAACGGATTTAAATATAATCCGCGCTGCGAAGCGTAGCAGTATTTGACATGACGGCCTTAGCGCTGTCATGTCCCTGGTTCTGAGATACGGCTTACCCCTACATAAATATTGGAAATACTGTACCAGGTAGGGAAATCCACGATTCCATTGGCCGGCAGATTGAAAATCCGCTGGAATGTGCGCACCGCATTTGCCGTAGCCGAACCAAAAATCCCGTCGGCAGTGATGGTGGGAATTGCAGGATAATTCCTGGCAATTCGGTTAAGCTGTTCCTGCATCTGTCTGACCTTTTCTCCGCTGGAGCCAATGGTCAGGTTGTAGCCGGGCCAGGAGGAGGGCACCCCTGCTATGCTCTGAGCCGTGTTAATATACATATCGTTGCCGTAGTAGTATCTGATAATGTCAATGGCAGAATACCCTTCTTCTCCCAGATACTTGGATCCCCACTGGCTTAAGCCGTCGCAGGTCACACGCCTGCCGTCACAGTAGGATGTAAAGATCGGCTGCCGTACTCCCGGGCGGGATAAGTAATTTGCAAAGACACTGTCCACAATTCTGTCAATGTTTTCATAATAATTCCTTCCCCGCATCCATTTCTGGTCGTAGGCCGTAGAGGAGGTTATGGTAAAGTTGTAGCCTTTATTCCGGTACCACTCCGTATATACCCTGTTCAAAGTAAAAGACATGATCACCAGGGTATTAGCGTAAATGGCATTCTCCGGCCAGGTAGCGTAAATTTCCGAGGAAACCACATTTTTAATATAATCTCTGTAACGCACATAGTAGTTGCCCGCAGTGGTGTCATCGGGCGTGCCGTCGTGAACGACTACGTATTCGGGGATCACGACCCTGCTCAAAACAATCTCCCCACTCTCGTCCATGGGTTTGATCTCTTCTTCCGGGATTTTCGGCGGATATTCACCGTAAAGAGTATGATCCGGGATTACCACTACCTCATCTACATTCTCCGTGGTTTCCAGCGGGGTAAGCTGTATGGGCTGCATGGCCGTGACTCCTGGCAAAATCTCTGTTCCAGAAACCATGACCGGTTCATACCCGGGAGCCTCCACCTGCAAGTTGTATTCAGAATAGGGCTGCTGTTCCACGGGATTTAAGCTGTACTCGGGCGGCGGTGCAGGAAGATCGATGGTTTGCGTCTGTCCGGAAGAATCCGTATTTATCTTTTCTATTGTTACATCCGGCACACCTGTATAAGAAATGGTAATCGTGGCATCCTGTACAGGGATCAGACCCAGAGAAGAGGTCACATTGATCTGCAGTTTCCCTGTGTATGTGTTATCTGTCTGGCTGCTGTGTAAAATATTCTGGGGCATGGAGCTACCTCTGCTTTTATGCTTATCATATCTTATGCAGGGTTTGCCCGGCGGTTCATCAAACATCATGTGGAACACAGCATTCCAGCAGGCATACAGCAAAGTGCATATATGGAACAACCATTCTTTGTTCCTTTTTGTGGTTGCTCCCACCAGATGTTGTATGCTATAGTAAAGGCAGAACTATATGGAACAAGAAGAGAGGGATACCACATGACAACGATGAGAGACGTTGCCAAAAAAGCCGGTGTCGGAGTGGGTACCGTATCGAGAGCTCTAAGCGACACCGGCTATACGGCCAAAGCAACCCGAGAAAAAATTTTTGCCGCCGCGGACGCGATGGGATATGAATATGAATCCGCTACCAGGACGCCTGTAAAAGCCATTACAATCGGCATTATGCTTCCTCTGTTGCGGCATCCTTTTTTTTCAAAAATGACCGACGCTATTGAGACTGAGCTGCACCAGCGGGGCTATAGATGTCTTATCTATGACAACTGCAACAATTCCATCCATCAGAGAGAAGCGATCGATATGCTTGAGGAAGGTACCATAAGCGGCCTGATCGCATTGGGCGATCCACCTCCTGATTTTGTGAAACGGGATGGAAAAGCCATTGTTTCCATGGACAGACGATGGGGAGAGGACGTTCCCCTGATCCATTCTGATCATGCCCAGGGCGGGCGGCTGGCGGCAGAGGCATTTTTGGAAAGCGGCTGTCACCGCATCATCCAGTTTATGGGGGGAAATTTAAGTTCCACTCTCAGTACCCGTCACAACACCCTTGAAAAAACCTTAAGAGACAATGGCTGTCAGGTCACTTCCGTTCAGACTCCCTGGAATTTTATGGGTTATTCCTATGACAGGAATGTGGTTCGGGATTACTGGAACGTTATCCGTGATATGGATGGCTGTATGACCAACGATATTGCCGCCCTTAGCTGCCTGTCCATCGCTTTGGAGATGGGGATTAAGGTTCCTGAGCAGCTCAGGATCATTGGATATGACGGCACCGAGATCACCAAGCTTTGCTATCCAGCGCTTTCGGTCATCGAACAGGATTGTTCCACATTATCCAAAGCCTGTGCGGATAGACTTGTGGAACTGATGGAAGGTGGCAGCCCTTCGGAAATGGAAACCATTATTCCTGTAATATGGAAAAAACGTGGAACAACTTAAAAACCCATCTTGCACAAAAAGTGAACTGTTTCATAAAAACTTGAATCGGTTCACTTTTTTTCTTTATTCTTTTTTAATAAATCTTTCGTCATTTTTCACAAAAATAATCTTTATAAACTGTTCATAAACACGAAATGTATATTTTCTGTTGACAACACGGTTCTCTTTACCTATCATACTCATATAAGCTCTGTTCCACATTATGAAATGAGGAGGATATACTTTATGAAACAAAAAAAGAGTGGAATGTTCAAGTACTATCTGAAAGAGGCGTCGAAGTGCTGGCAGTTGTATGTGCTTTTGATTCCTGCTCTGCTGTGGGCGGTTATCTTCGCATACTATCCCATGTATGGCGTCATCATCGCCTTCAAAGATTACAAGATCAGAGAAGGTATTCTGGGAAGCCCCTGGGCACACCCGCTGTTTAAGTATTTTCAGGATTTTTTCAGCACCAGTATCGCCGTAAACGCGATCAAGAACACCATCATCGTCAGCCTGGAAAGTCTGGTATTTGCTTTCCCCATCCCGGTTATCTTCGCGCTGTTGCTTAACCAGGTCAGAAGCAAAAAGGCATCCAAGGCCATTCAGACCATCAGTTACGCTCCTTACTTTATGTCAAACGTGGTTGTAGTTAGTTTGATCACTGTATTTTTCTCCGCCAACGGGGTTGTAAACGGAATCATCCGTTCTACAGGCGGAAGTGAAATTCTCTTTACCTCTGTTCCAGAATGGTTCAGGACACTGTTTATCGGAACCAACATTTGGCAGACGATGGGCTTCAATGCAGTTATCTATATCGCAGCCTTGACCGCCATCAGTCCGGACTACTATGAGGCGGCTACGATCGACGGAGCTTCCCGTTTCCAGAGAGTGCTCTACATAGACGTTCCCATGATCATGCCCACGGTTATCCTGATGCTGATCCTTCAGGTCGGCAATATCATGAACGTTGGTTACGAAAAAGCTTACCTGATGCAGAACGGTTCCAACACTATCGTAAGCGAGTTAATATCTACCTATGTATATAAGGTTGGTCTCCAGACTGCCCAGTACAGCTTCGCTACGGCAGTTGGTCTGTTCAACTCGGTTGCTAACTTCATTATTCTGGTAATTGCCAACAAGGTTGCCAAGAAAGTCAGCGATATCAGTATCTTCTAAGATTAGCATTTGAAAACGTCTATTCGATTTGAGAGACAGGAGGAAATTTCAATGAGCAAAAATAATGATCTTGCAAACCACAAGACAAAAATGAAGCTCTCTACTGGTGATAAAATTTTTAACGGTGTCAACATAGCCATTATGGCTCTGATCTGTATCGTTATTGTTTATCCTCTATATTATGTAGTGATTGCTTCCATGACTGATCCGGTCATTGTAAATTCCGGTCGTGTTCTGTTTTACCCGGTGAAACCCTACTTTGAAGGCTATAAGACTACCTTATCCTATATGCCTCTTTGGACTTCCTACAAAAATACGATTGTCTACACAGTAGTCGGCACTATCGTATCCCTGATCGCCACCATCCCTGCAGGTTATGCTCTTTCCAGAAAGGATCTGGTGGGCAGACGCGGACTGATCTTTGTATTTACATTTACCATGTTTTTCAGCGGCGGTATTATCCCCCTGTACCTGACGATCAGGAGCCTTGGCATTTACAATTCAATTTGGGCCATGGTGCTTCCGGTAGCCGTATCCGCTTATAATTTGATAGTATGCCGTTCCTTCTTTGAATCCGGTATTCCTGATGAGCTTTTGGAAGCCTCCAAGGTGGACGGGTGTTCGGATTTTGGTTTCTTCTTCAAGATCGCCATTCCGCTTTCCAGTACGATTATTGCAGTTATGGCTCTATTCTATGCCACCGCTATGTGGAACCAGTTCTTCAACGCCCTGATGTACTTACAGGATGACAGTAAAATGCCCCTGCAGGTTATCCTGCGTAACCTGGTACTGATGAATCAGGCAAACCAGATGGGTTCCTCAGGTGACGCCATGATCACCAAGCAGAAACTGGCTGAGCAGCTCAAGTATTGTATCGTAGTGGTATCTGCTGCTCCTCTTCTGATCGTATATCCTTTTGTTCAGAAGTATTTTGCAAAGGGTGTTACCATCGGTGCTGTAAAAGGCTGATACAAACAATCTTCTTCATATTAATCAAATACTCCCCAAGCGGCATACTGCTGGTATGCCGCCAAACCTCAAAACTATTCATGTAAAAAGCATTCCATATTGCCTGGAAACAGCAAGACTGCGGAATGTTTTTATAAAACAACTCACATTAAAAGGAGGACACAATGAAAAAGAAAATTATTTCAATTCTGCTTTCCCTCACCATGGTAGCCGGCCTGCTCTCAGGCTGTGGCGGTGGCGGAAGCGACACAGGCAGCAGTTCTGACAGCGGTAGCTCCGCACCTCAGGAGAATGTAGAGGACATTCAGGAAGCAGTGGACTCTGCTGCATCTGCAACTGACGAGGGACTTACCCCTGAGGAACAGGAAGCAGTAGATGCAGGACTCATTGCTTTGGACGGTTCCCTTCCTATTATTAAGGATCCCGCAGCTTTCGAAGAAAAGTATGGTAAAATTTCCATGCTCTTCATCAACAATCCGGAACGTGTGGTGGAAGTTGGGGAATTGGCCATGGCTCAGAAGTGGTTCGAGGATACCGGCGTAGAATTCGAGTGGCAGTCCATCCCTAACGAGGGCGCTCAGGAGAAGATCAACCTGATGCTGGCTTCCGGCGAAGATCTTCCTGATGCTTTCTGGAACTTTGGTGACGGTAAGTCCGGCAACATCGTAGTACAGTATGCGGATCAGGACATCTTCCTTCCTACCGAGGGTATTATCAATGATTATATGCCCAACTTAAAGAAGATTCTTGACGATCATCCCAACTATCGTGCAGAGATTACTGCTCCTAACGGCCATACATACGGATTCCCTTATATCGAGGAAATGTACGGTCTGGTACTTACCGGAGGCCCTCTTCTGATCAACAAGACCTGGCTGGATCAGGTAGGGAAAGAGGTTCCCACTACTGTTGACGAGTGGGTAGACTGTTTAAAGGCATTCCGCGACGGCGGCGACCTGAACGGAAACGGCGAGGCCGATGAAATCCCCATGGCGTCCTGGTTTGGCGCAACCGATAGCTTTGGTTCCTACAACATGTTCTATCGTTTTACTGGCGCATTTGGGTGCGCAGACTCCTACTGCGGTGGTAACGCATACGCTGACCACTTAAGATTGATTGACGGCAAGGTGACCTTTACCGCTATGGACGAAGCTTTCAGAAAGACTGCTGAGTTCTTTAACATGCTTTACAATGAAAACCTGATCTGGAACGGTTCTTTCGAGGCTGACGAGAGCGCTTCTTACAAGACTTCTCTGATCAAGGAAGATGTTGCTAGAATCGGATGCTTTGGTACCTGGACTGACCAGGAGATTACCAATCTGGATGTACATGATGAGTATGTTCCTCTTCCTCGTCTGGAAGGCGAAGCCGGTAAGATTGGTTTCCTGAACAACTACTCTGAATTACAGGATTCTTCCGATACCGCTATCACCACCACCTGCAAGTTCCCTCACGTAATCGCAAGATTCGTGGACTATATGGTAGGCGATCCCGCTATTTCCGTTCAGTCCAACTGGGGTGCAGAGGGCTACAATTATAAGCTGGATGAAAACGGCATCTTGAGAACTCCTCTCGATGAGCAGGGCAGATACGTTCCTCAGCAGGAAGGTTCTGATTATGACACCTTTGGTAAGGCACGTTCTAACTCCACCACAGCCCGTGGTTCCATGATCGTACTGAATGAGTATTATGAAACTGTTGCAGGTTACGCTTACGATGCGGTACAGCTCCTTGAGTGGCAGAGAGTAAACGGTAAGGATGAGGTTATGGAAGAATATGACGCCATTCCCCGTGTAATGATGACCGTAGACGAGCTGACCAGACTGGCTCAGATTCAGCCTACAGTATCCGATATCGTTGACAGATATATCAACACCTGGATTACCGGCGGTGTAACAGATGATAACTGGAACGCTTACCTTGGCGAGCTTGAAGCAGCCGGCGTAAATGATATTGTTGCCCTTTATCAGACCGCTGTAGACAGAAGCACAAAATCTAATTAATTGATAAACTTGCCAGCATCCGGGTAGGTCTTTGGGCTTACCCGGATGTTTTTTAACATAAGGGCAGTTCGCGAAGCGTGCTGCCCGTTGTTTGCGCAGGGGCGCGTAAAGAAGTTTGCTGCCAGGGCAGCGTGCGCCCCGCGAGGCGAGTAGTGGAGAAAAACATTTCCCTACTCGATTGTGCAGGGGCACACAGAGGAATTTTATAAGAAAGGAAGGAATATTATTTTAAGATGAGTAAATTTCCCAAACCTAAAGAGGTATTTGACTACCGGCCTGCAATTCATTTCACTCCTCCCAAGGGATGGACCAACGACCCCAACGGTATGGTGTATATAGACGGTAAATACCATCTTTTTTATCAACACTATTCACCGGCGCCTCACTGGGGACCCATGCACTGGGGACATGCGGTTTCCAAAGACCTTTTGCACTGGAAACATCTTCCCATCGCCCTGTATCCGGACGAGCTCGGTTGTATCTTTTCCGGCTCCTGTGTCTATGATAAGGACAATCTTTCCGGCTTTGGAAGTGAGGAAAAGCCCCCTTTAGTGGCAATTTTCACTCACCACAGCATGGATGGAAACCATACCGAGCAACAAGGGCTTGCCTACAGCACAGATTATGAGCATTTTGAAAAATATTACGGCAATCCCATTATTCCCAATCCGGGGCAGAAAGATTTCCGGGATCCAAAGGTTTTCTGGAATCCTGTAAGGAAGTGCTATTCTCTGGTATTGGCCGCAGGAGATCATGTGGAGTTTTATGCTTCCCACAATTTAAAGGAATGGGAAAAGACTGGTGAGTTTAAGGCCGGAGATCATGGTTTTAAGGGTATCTGCGAATGCCCAGACTGCTTCCAGCTTTCTGTTGTCGAATGTAATAGAGAGGAACTTCCTGGTGCGGATACGGTTCCAGTCAAAGAAAAATGGGTACTGGTCATCAGTATGATCCTTCCTAGGGAGCAGATTGGTGTAAAAAATGATGTCTACGACAGGATGAGCCATATCACTCAGTATTATGTGGGAGAATTTGACGGCGATACCTTCCATGATACGGAAAAAGCTGATGTTCCCCTCCTTCTTGACTATGGCACCGACAACTATGCTGCCGTAACCTTCCAGAACCTGGAGGAAAAGGTTATGATGGGCTGGGCGGATAACTGGGATTATGCCAACTTTGCACCCAGCGATACCAGCGGCTTTCGCGGCAAAATGACTCTAGCCCGGAAAATGAAGCTGCTTTCTGTCGCTGAGGGATTTCGCATTGCCTTTTCCTTTGAAGGGCTTGATGAACTGCGCACTGGTTCTTATTCTCTTGAGCCGGGCGAAAATAGGCTCCGCTCCCAGAGTTTTGGTCTGAAAGTAAAGGTGAACGGCCCCGGCAGTGTTATATTGAAAAATCAGCGGGGAGAAGTGCTCGCAATTAGGGTTACCGGTTCAGAGATTATTGTTGACAGGACAAACGCAGGGCAGGACGATTTCAGCGAACCTTATGCACATCCTGCTTATGGACGTACCCATGCGCCGAGGTTGGCTGGGAAGTCTGCCTTGACCTCTGAGATGGAAATTATATTTGATAAATGTATTTTGGAGGTGCTTGCGGATGACGGTTTGGTACCAATTACTGCCAGCGTGTATCCTACCAGACCTTATGAGAAAATATGTATTGCGGGAGATTTGAAAGCGGAGTACTATATTCTATAGTGAACGACAAAAATTTTTGTTTTTGGCGTTCACTATAAGATGATAAAAATATCCGGCCGGCTGTACGGGCAACGCCAGGAGACATACCACAGGAGGAAAAGCAGTTGGAAAGAGAAAAATTAGGATCGCGGATGGGATTTATCCTTTTGTCCGCAGGGTGTGCAATCGGGATTGGAAATGTATGGAGATTTCCATATATTACAGGTCTATATGGAGGAAGCGCCTTTGTGCTCCTTTATCTGTTTTTCCTGATCGCTATGGGGATACCGGTGATGACCATGGAATTTGCGGTGGGGCGTTTTAGCAGGAAAAGTATTATCAAAAGTTTTACGGTGCTTGAAAAGCCCGGACAAAAGTGGCATCTCCACGGCTATCTTGGTATGGCGGGAAATTATCTTTTGATGATGTTCTACACAACGGTGGCAGGCTGGATGCTGTACTATTTTTACCAGATGCTGACCGGGAAATTTACGGGCAAGGATGCAAATCAGGTGGGAGTCATGTTCCAGGATATGCTGGGAAGCCCTCTAGTTCTCCTGGTTTCCATGGTTATTATTGTTGTGGCAGGCATTTTGATTTGCTCTGTGGGACTGCAAAAAGGCGTGGAGAGAATCACGAAGATTATGATGAGCCTTCTGCTGATAATTATTGTGGTGCTGGCAGTGCATGGCCTGACTCTAGAAGGCAGTATGGAAGGACTGAAATTTTATCTGTTGCCTGATTTTCAGAGAATGAAGGAAGTAGGAATCTGGGAGACAGTGACGGCTGCCATGAATCAGGCATTTTTTACCCTAAGTCTTGGGATTGGAGCCATGGCCATTTTTGGAAGCTATATTGACAAGAAGCGTACCTTGCTGGGGGAAGCGGTAAATATCGCCATCCTTGACACCTTTGTGGCGTTGGTATCCGGACTCATCATTTTCCCCACCTGCTTTGCTTTTGGAATCAGCCCGGATGCAGGTCCTCAGCTCATTTTTGTAACTCTGCCCAACGTGTTTAACAGTATGACAGGGGGAAGGATATGGGGAACTCTGTTTTTTGTGTTTATGACCTTTGCTGCCTTTTCCACCATACTTGCGGTGTTTGAAAATATTATTTCCTGCTGTATGGATCTGTCTCACTGGAATAGGAAAAAGGCATGTCTGGTCAATCTGGTGGCAATCACAGTTTTATCTTTGCCCTGTGTGTTTGGCTATAATATCTGGTCAGCATTTCAGCCCCTGGGGGAGGGAAGCACGGTTTTGGACTTAGAGGATTTTGCGGTCAGCAATGTGATTTTGCCGGTAGGCTCCCTGTGTTATCTCTTGTTCTGCGTGACACGTTATGGATGGGGATTTGATGCGTATCTGAAAGAGGCTAATACGGGTACAGGGCTTAAGATGCCGAAAGGGCTCCGGTTTTATGTGTCTTATGTGCTGCCGGTGCTGCTGGTTATTTTGATTGTGCTGGGATGGATTGGCTGAGAAGGTTTTGTAAGTAGTAAAAAGACTGGAAGACGTCGTTAGGGCGTTTTCTGGTCTTTTTTTAACATAAGGGCAGTTCGCGAAGCGTGGCAGCGTTTGTTGTTATTCTGCTTCGAAAATTTGTCTCTAATCCTTACAAATTCCTTAGAATTCCCCATTATCCTACCCTCATAAGACCAATACAGGGAGGAGAATTTATGACCCAAAATATAATAGAAATTAAGAATCTGTCAAAGGAATTTCACAGTCATCCGGTGCTGAAAAATATCACCATGTCGATTCCGCAGAACTGCGTGTACGGACTTCTGGGGGCAAACGGCGCCGGAAAATCCACGCTGTTAAAAACCATGACGGGGCTTTTGAAACCCTCAGGCGGGGAAATCCGCTTTCAGGGGCACGTCTGGTCGCGCAGGGATCTGGCGCAGATCGGCGCTCTGATTGAAAATCCGCCAATCTACGAGAATCTGACCGCATGGGAGAATATGAAGGTAAAGGCCCTGCTGATTGGAGCCTGCGATGAGAGGATAAGAGAGGCGCTCGAAATGACGCAGCTTGCAGATACCGGAAAGAAACGGGCAGGGGCTTTTTCCCTAGGGATGAAGCAGCGTCTGGGGATTGCTCTGGCGCTGCTGGGAGATCCCAGGCTGCTGGTGCTGGATGAGCCCATTAATGGGCTGGATCCCATAGGAATACAGGAGCTGCGGCATCTGATACGGAGCTTTCCCGAAAAGGGGATTACTGTCATCCTCTCCAGCCACATTTTAAGTGAGATTCAGCAGACGGCGGATTACATTGGAATTATTGCAGGGGGAGAGCTGGGATATACAGGAAGAATAGAGGAAGGCGAAAACTTGGAGGAGCTTTTTATGGAGATTGCGGCGAGGGGAGGGAAGGACAGATGAGAGAACCGATGAAAAAGCAGATAAAAGAATATTTTCTGGCGGAAAAATTGAAATACCGCCACACCTTTTTGAAAGGCCTGGTGGCAGTGATGCCGCTTACCTGTGTTTTTCTGGCGGCATGGCTGACTTATTCTTACTTTGCGGTGGACAGCTATAACTGGTGGTATATGGGGCTGTATCCCGGTTTGATTGGAATTTTGTGCGGGATGATCGGGGGGAAAGACAAAAAGAAGAAAAATTTTACTATCTGGTCCCTGCCCTGCAGTATGAAAAAGATATGGGATGCAAAAATACTGGTGGGAGCCGTTATGTCCGCCGCGGCGGTGGGCTGCACAATTATTCTTACCATCATCGTTGGAATGGCGATGGAGAATATGCTGCATATCACCTTTATTCTGCGGCCGACGGTGAAAATGCAGTTGGCTGCAGGGCTTCTCATGTGGCTGACCACTCTGTGGCAGATTCCCTTCTGCCTTTTTCTTTCTCAGAAAATGGGAACGTTTCTGATGCTGCTCATTCATATGGGAAGCTATACAATTATTTCCGCTGCTTTGTCCCTGAAGCCCTGGTTTGCGTTTTTTCCGGGCGCGATTACCTCTCGGCTGATGTGTCCCATATTGGGAATTCTCCCTAACGGACTCCCGGCAGTAGAAGGGCAGATGACTTATTCCGGGGAGCTTATGGGAATACAGAATCTTCTGGTGGGCGTGCCTGCGGCCCTTCTGTGGTTTCTTCTTCTATGGTGGGGGAGCAGGACTTATTTTCAAAGGCAGGTGAGCGTTTAGATGAAAGAATTATGTAAAGGTATAAGGGCGGAGCTTGTAAAAATGCGGCATACCTTTCTCTATCCCCTGCACCTGGCGCTGCCGGTGATGGGAAGCCTACTGTTTTTGCTGTATTTTTGTGTGACAGGGGGAAGCAGTGGGGCGCAGGTTTCCGGTTATGCGGAGGTCATTGGCATTGCCCTTCCTTTTGCTGTCAGCATTGTGTGCGCAGGAAATGTGGGATTGGAGGAGAAAAATCATTTTCAGGTCTTTTTGGGAGGTACTCTCTGCAAAGGGAATTCCTTTCTGGCAAAATTCCTGGCCCTTCTGGGGCTGGGAAGCCTGGCGGTGCTGGCCGCTGTGCTTCTCTTTGGGGCGGGATATGGGGGTTTGCCTGGAAAGGAAAACCTTTCCTTCCGCGTATATGGCTGGCTGGCGGTAATTTTGTGCGCGGGAAGCATCCCCTTATATCTGGAACACCTGTTTCTGAATCTGATGTTTTCAAAGCAGGTGTCCCTTAGCGTCTCGGTGGCGCAGTTTTTGCTCTCGGCTCTGTTTCTCACCGGACTGGGGGATGGAAGATGGCCCTTTTTCCCCTGTACATGGAGTGCTAAGGGAGCCGCGTTATTTTTGGCGTATGCTACCGGAAATGTGCGGGAGAATATTTTTACAGGGGAAATGAGAGGTGTGTCTTTGGTGTGCCTGTTGCTGATGAGCGCGCTTTGTGTGATAATCGGAGTATGGTTTCGTTTTTATGAAGGAAGGCAGTGTGATGATTGAAATTCTGGCAATTGACGATGATAAGGGAATCCTGGAACTGATCCGCAGGGCGTTAGAGAGAGAGGGCTATGCGCTCACTCTGCAGGATGACCCCATGAAAATAGATTATGAAAAGCTGGAGAGATACCAGTTAATCCTTCTGGATGTGATGATGCCCGGGATTGACGGTTTTGACCTGTGCCGGAAGATTAGGGATAAGGTAGACTGCCCGATTCTGTTTGTCACTGCCAAAACAGAGGAAAATGCACTGATGGAGGGGCTTGGAGTGGGCGGGGATGATTATATCCGAAAGCCCTTCGGCATTGGAGAACTGCGGGCAAGGGTGAAAGCCCACCTGCGCAGGGAGCAGAGAGAAAAGAAGCACAGGATTACCCTGGGGGAAGCCGAGTTTTCTTTGCAGGAAAAGAGGATGTACGTCCGGGGGCAGGAGGCCATGCTCACAAAAAGCGAATATGCCATCTGCGAATATCTGGCTTTAAACCGGGGCCAGGTATTTTCAAAGGAGAGAATTCTGGAGCATGTGTTTGGATTTGACGGTGAGAGCAATGAGTCGGCCATCACGGAGCACGTAAAGAACATCCGTGCCAAGCTTTTGAAGTACGAAATAAATCCTGTTGAGACGGTTTGGGGGATTGGATATCGATGGAAATGAAAAGGAAGGAAAAAACACTCTTTCGCCTGTTTCTGAAATATGTGGTGCTCTTTTGTGTCAATACCATTCTTCTGGCAGCAGGGGTTTTTTTGCTGATGCTGTGGGCGGCGTCAGTGGGGCTTCTTTTGCCTGCAAACTATGCGGAAATGCAGCTCTCGGAGAATGCAGAAGAGATTTGCAGGGCGGGGACAGAAATAGATGGAGATGCAGGAGCGGGAGGAGAAGCAGAGATAGCAGAAGACGCAGAGACAGAGAAAGGCGCAGGGACAGAGGGAGACACGGAGAAAGAAGGAGGAGCAGAGACAGAAGCAGGAAACTCACTGGAGCAGTGGATTCCGAAAGGATGTACCTACGGTGTTTACAGCTCTGAGGGAAAATGGCTGGCAGGGAATTTCCCCCGGCAGGAGCAGGAAAGCGCCTGGAATCACTATGAGAAAAACTATATCTATGCGGAATATAAAGGATACTACCGCTTCTTTCCCATGGATAACGGGAATGTCTGTATTGTAAAATACCATCTGGTTATGCGGTATGCCAGCGACAGGCTAAACGAACTGTTTTTGGCTCCGGAGACTTTGATGCCGGTGGTGGATTTGCTGCTGTTTGTATTAAATGTGGTTCTGCTTTCCAGGAGATTTGCCAAAAAGGTGGGAAAAAGGCTGCAGGAGCTGCAGGCGATTACGGAAAAGATTGCGGGAAATGACCTTGCATTTGAGACAAAGGCTTCTGATATTAAGGAAATAAACGAGATCATGACATCGCTTGGCCGGATGAAGGATACCCTGCAGGAATCCCTGAAGGCTCAGTGGGATATGGAAAGGAGGAGACAGGAGCAATTATCAGCTCTTACGCACGATATCAAGACACCGCTTACGATCATCAGAGGAAATTCAGAACTTTTGAAGGAGAGCGTACTCTCAGAGGAGAATCAGGAGTGTGCCGGGTATATCCTTGCCAATGTGGAGGAGATAGAGAAATACCTGGAAACCATGAGGGAGGTCATAGACAGCCCAGGGAAGGAGAAAGAGAAGGAAACAGAGAAAGGGGCCATATCCTGCAAGCTTCTGGAAGCTGACCTTTGGGAAATGGCCGGACAGTTAGCCAAAGCGGAGAAGATTCCGGTATCTTTCACTGCCGGGCTGTTGGAGGAAGAGGAGAGCAGTGGGGAGAGAGTCTTCTGCAGCCTGGCGAATATTCTGCGTGCCTGGAGCAATATTGTCAGCAATGGAGCAGAACACACAGACCGGCAAAGGGGCATTGAAATTTTGACAGAACGAAGATGTAAGGGGGAGCAGGCATATTTGAGGGCCGCTGTCAGAGATTGCGGCCCGGGCTTTTCCAAAAAGGATTTGCAGTATGCGAGTCAGGAATTTTACAGCGGAGATATCAGCCGCCATGACAGAAGTCACTCGGGGCTGGGGCTTTCCATTGCAAAAAGATTTGTGGAGGAGCAGGGGGGATTTCTGGAGTATGGGAACTGTGAGGATGGCGTGGGAGCGGAGGTGGCTTTGTGGTTAAGGCATTGTGGACGAGACACGGGAGATTGTCGGAATAGGTGAAGCCATACTCTTTCAGACGATGGATTCTATCGCCAATGCAATATCCGATTCCTGTGAAGCTCAGATCGTTCCGGAGATTGAACCCTGTACGATTGAAGGAAAAACGGTCATAGTAGTGACAGTCGCTCCGGAGTCTCAAAGACCCTACTATCTGAAATCCAAGGGCAAGGAAAAAGGTACCTACATCCGTGTAGGCGCGACTACCCGTCTTGCTTCTCCGGAAAAGCTCTGGTAGAGAAACTGCCTGCCGTGACGAGGACAAATCTCGAAAACTGGAAGGTGCTGAAGAAAACAAACGACGGGTATCTTGCATCCAATGCCTTTGTCCTGCACAATATACGGCTTGGGGCAAAGATCGAAGGGCTGATAAGGAAGGAATCTTATGAGTTGCCGATAGAGGCGATCCGAGAGATGGTCATAAACGCACATTGCCATCGCAGCCTGACGGACGAATCCTGTGTGCAGGTGGCGATATACGATGACCGCCTGGAGGTGACATCGCCGGGGGGTCTCTACAACGGGCTGACTTTTGAGGAAGCCTTGCAGGGACATTCGAAACTGAGAAACCGCGCCATTGCCAATGTGTTCAGCCAAATCGGATTGATTGAGGCATGGGGAACTGGTCTTTAGCGTATTCAGAATGCCGCAAAAGGGTATGGACTGCCGGAGCCTGAGTTTATCGAAATGCTGGAGTCCTTCCGTGCGAATTTATACCGCAATCCATTACCGATGCAGGGCGTCGGTCAAATATCGGTAGAACATCGGCAGAACATCGGTGATGAATCGACAGAACGTCGGTCTGGCGATGGCGTTGAACTGAATGTTACACAGCGCAGGATAGTGGAGATGCTGTCTGCGGATTCCGGGATGACCGGCGCTGATCTTGCAAAGCAGATTGGCATATCGAAGAGAAATATCGAAACCAATATCAAGAAGCTGAAGGAGCTAGGTGTACTGCTCCGTCACGGCTCATCCAAGGGTGGGTATTGGGAAGTAGTGAAATAGAGCAAATTGACTACAGCATACTAAAGTAAGATACAGGAGACATTCGTGGCTGGGGCTTTCCATTGCAAAAAAATTTGTGGAGGAGCAGGGGGATTTCTGGAATATGGGAACCGCAGAGATGGGGCGGGAGCGGAGGTGGCTTCCATTGCGGCAGCCTGCTTTTCGATTTATGCTTATCAGGAGTTGAAAACACAGTTGGAATCCTGTGATGAATTTCGATATATATTTACATCCCCGACTTTTGTCGCAGAAAAAACACCGAAAGAACGCAGGGAATTTTATATTCCACGTTTAAAACGGGAGAAAAGCCTTTAATGGTATAGAATTTTTGCGTATGTTTGATTATGTTTGGAATGATACGAATAAGCTTTCCAATGTTACTGAAGAAGTTATTGATATGATTTCAACAGTTTATCAGGAAAATTCACCGGAACTTATCTATTTGATGATTCTTTCTCTCTTTTTTATTGATGAGGTTGCAAAGTACCGTAAGTATGATGAGGATGGTAATGAACTCAATTCAGAATATCAACATATTCCTGCTCAACAGAGACATTTACCGTTATCTTATCAGGAATGATTATATCAATGGCCGGTTCGCGCAGCGTTCCGGCTGGTTTTAACATATGGATGGTTGGTGACAATTTTATAAATAAGGATTTGAAAAATGTGAAGAATCAATAGAATAGCGGTTGCTAAAATGTGTACACTAAGATAAAATAGAAAAAAATGAAGGTGCAGCAAGGAGGATTTTGGTGTTCAGAACAGCAATCAGAGAACTGGAAGCATGGAAAGGGAAAAAGGGAAGACTGCCCCTGATTTTAATGGGAGCAAGACAGGTAGGTAAAACCTGGCTGCTTAAGGAGTTTGGGGAAAAATATTTTGAAGATGTCTGTTATATCAATTTTGAGAATCCCGGAACAGTGGCGGATCTCTTTGAAGGCAGTATCATTCCTGCAAGAATCATAGAGCTTTTGGGGGCATATCACGGAAAAAGAATCCAGCCGGAGAAAACGCTTTTAATATTTGATGAAATACAGGAAGCGCCGAGGGCTCTGACATCGCTTAAGTATTTTGCTGAGGAAGCTCCGGAATATGCCATCTGCTGTGCGGGCTCTCTTCTTGGGGTAACATTGCATCAGGGTACTTCATTCCCGGTAGGTAAGGTGGATTTTTTGACAGTTCATCCCATGTCATTTGAGGAGTTTCTGCTGGCGAATGGGGAGGAAATGCTGCTTGAATGGACGAGGGAGCACTACCAGGAGAAGATGCCGGAAATGTTTACCCAAAAATATCTGGATCATCTGAAAAAATATTTTATCATCGGAGGAATGCCCGCAGCAGTCAGCGGGTGGATAGATACAAAGGACTTTTCGGAAGTGACAGGGATTCAAAGACGGCTTCTTTTGGCATATGAAAATGATTTTTCAAAACATGCTCCGAAAGCCATTATTCCCAAAATACATCATATCTGGAACTCTATGCCGTCTCAACTGGCAAAGAAAAACAGGAAATTTGTTTACGGACTTGTGAAAGAGGGAGCAAGGGCAAGAGAGTATGAGGATGCGTTGCTGTGGTTAAAGGACGGCGGAATGATCCGAAGGGTAGGGCTGGTTTGCGGGGGAAGACTTCCGCTTAAAGAGTATGAAGATTTGAAAGCTTTTAAAATCTATTTTTTGGATGTTGGTCTGCTCAGAGTTATGTGCGAGGTTGAACCGAAAATCATTTTGGATTCAGAGGCAATTTTTAAGGAGTTTATGGGAGCGCTTACGGAACAGTTTGTGCTGCAGGAACTGCAGGCGGCTGAGATTACTCCCAATATTTATTACTGGAGCGAAGGGGCAACTTCTGAAGTCGATTTTATTTTTTCCTACGATAACAGGATTATTCCGGTAGAAGCCAAAGCGGGGCTTGCCGTTCACGCCCAGAGCCTGAAGGTGTTTTGCAAGAAGTATGCACCGGAAATAGCCATCAGAACTTCTTTGAAGGGTTTTCGGAAAGAACAGTATCTGCTGAACCTTCCGCTTTATCAGATATGGAATATCAAACAGATTTTGGATAGACTGAGTGTCAGATGAATTAGTAAGTAAATCTTAATTGACTAAAAGACAGCGGCGTCGGTAAAGACACCAGATAGTTGTTACGATTCCGTTTGACAGACTGGAAACATTTGTTCCGAATTCAGAGGTGACCGAAAGGGTGACTGATGGGGTGACCGATGAGGTGACTGATCCTATAGGAAGTCGGCAGGAAAAGGATGTGGTGACGGCGATAAAGAATAATTAATTATGTAATTTGAGAGGATTTAGCGGCAGTAGAGGCTGTATGCTCTTGAATATAAAATGAATCAATGAAGAAAGAGAGGATATTATGGGAATAACACAAAAAGAGGCAGATGCCCTCGAATCAGAGTTTATGGAAGCCATGCCGATGGGAAATGATTATTCAAAGGAAAGCGCGAGAAGGCTTCTGGAGGCATGGAACCACCTCAACAAAATAATGGCCCGTGAGAACAATATGTCTGACAGGCTTGGCGTGGAATCCATAGACTGGCAGATTGGAAACTGGGCGGATGACACGGTGATGGCGGTGCATAACGCGTATCTGTATGAAGAAGAAATCAGAGTCAATGAACAGATCCTCCGGATCCAATGGACTGACGATAATAATCTCTTTCATGAAAATGCCAGAAGGAGTATCGCCGATGCATATGCGGACATGGGAAATATGGAGGAATGCTACAGGCTGTATGAAAAATATCTGCAGGAGGATCCACTGTGGGGATGGGCATGGATTGGCTATTACAGGCAGCTCCAGGATCATGATGACGACCGGTTTGAAGCGATCTTGGATGACTTGTATCAAAAGGTCAGGGCCGGCGTGGATTTCCGGGACAAAGAAGATCTTTACAGAGAGCTTGGCGATGAGTATAACACGCTTGGAAATAAAGAGAGAGCGGATTATTTTTATGAGTTGGAGGACGCTGAAAGCGGCAAGAGAGGAAGCATTTTCCGTGCATGGAAAGGCGGCGTGCCGGAGATAAAGCCAAAGAAGATCTATCCGAATGACCCCTGCCCCTGCGGCTCCGGTAAGAAATACAAAAAATGCTGCGGAAAGAAATAAGTGCAGGTGATGGGAAGCAGATCAGATTTCGTAAGCTGGCAAAGACCAGGCAAAAATGGAGGAAAACTATGACTACATGGAAAAAGAATATGGCAGATACGGACTTGTGGCTTGAGGGCCTTTTGGAGCGGGAGCATCAAAAATATCAGGAGGATCCGTACGTGCTGGTTTATCCTGACAAAAATCATGAGGGAATCTGGCATCTGTGCTTTAATGTAGACCAGGGGTGCTGTACTGTCTGGATGCATTTGATTGAAGGGAAGGAAAAAGCCCTGCTCATTGATACAGGATATGGGATTGGGAATCTGAAAGGACTTGTGGGAAAGCTGACAGATAAGCCGCTTCTTGTGGCAAACACTCATTTTCATGGAGACCACAGCGCAGGAGATGGACAGTTTGAGGAGATATTCTGTCATGAGTATGATGTGCCTTACCTAAAGGCGCAGATGGAGAGGCCGGAGGAAAGGCTCCTTCCGCCGGGAGATTTTTACCGGAAAGAGGATATTATATCCGGAGGTTCCTATAAGGTGACCGGGCTTAAGGGCGGCGATTTTTTGGATTTGGGGGAAGGAAAACAGATAGAAGTCATTCATATGCCGGGGCATACCGCCGGTGGCTGTATGTTTTTAGACCACAAAACCCATCTGCTTTTCAGCGGAGATGCGGTTCTGACAACGCCTACCCTGATCATTGACCGCTTTCCCAATCCTTTTTATCCGCAGTACATGACGGTCAGCGCTTTCAGGGATGCACTTGCAGGGTTTGCCTGCCGTCTGGATGAGGTGGAAGCGGTTTATCCCGGACATGGCATACAAGGGATTGATAACAGTTACATTCAGGATATGCTGGCCTGTACCATGTCCATCATAGAACATCCTGATAAGTTTGAGGAGTACGATTATGTGGACGACCCATCACAGAGACAGATTAAATGTGTGGGAAAAGCAATGGTAGTCTACTCCGGGTCGAGAGTATCAGCTTAGGAAATGTCAAAAGCATAGTTTAACCGATTTGGCCGGATACAAAGGAGCAGCATTCAAATATGGTACAGAAGGACAAGATTTTGGAAGCATGGATCATGGTGGAACATTTATCGGAAGGGGACATCAGTGTCAACGATAAGTCGATTCTCACTTTGGATGATCTAAAGGGAGGGGATTTTTATTCCCTGTTTCTGCATGAAATCGAAAAAAAGAAACTGAACCCGGGGAAAAAGGGTGGAATTGTCATCTATTTTGACATTTTTGACTTTCAGGAGACGGTGTCCATTCTCCGGGAACAGTATCATTTGAAGCCCACGGAGGAAGAGATTTACGCCGGAAATAAATTCAGTTTCGCGTTGTATTTTGATATAGAGCTCAATTTCCTGCCGGATATGACATTTTTTACAGAAAGCGCATACATACGATATTACAAAAAAGTTCCTCATCAGGAGGCGTTCCGGGAGTTTGAAAATGATTTGAAAAAGCAGTTTTCCCAGGACTTTGACGAGACATCAGAGTATCCGGAAAAATTTAATGAGGCGATGCAAAAGCAAATTCTGCGCTATGGAATCAAGGTAAAAAACTGCCGTATGCAGATTCTGAAAAATATTGAGACAGAGGCGACAAATCTCCATTCTTTCTTTATCGATGATTTGGAGAAAGCGAAGCAAATCGAGACGGATAATCTTAATGCCTACCTGTATGGAAATGAAAAGGGACGAGTCAACCTTGATGGCAAAAGGGATTCAGTGAATTTTCACCCTCAGGCTTTTGAACAGATTCTGCAGCCGGAGAATTATCCTCTTGGAAGATTTCCCAGCAATACAACCTATGCGCTTTCTCTGATGCAGCAGGTTGCGGTGAACTTATCCATCGGTTTCGATGACAGCCGGATGCGGAGCGTCAATGGATCGCCGGGAACCGGAAAAACCACATTGCTTAAGGACATTTTTGCGCAGTTAGTCGTAAGGCAGACATATGATATTGCAAAGCTTACAGATCATTTTATCAAGGGAAGAGAAGAAACGATTTACTTTGACCGTGCGTGGATTGGGGTGATTCCGGAGCATATTACCGAAAATAATATGGTGGTGGCAAGCTCGAATAACGGCGCTGTTCAGAATATTGTGAATGAGCTTCCGCTTAATAAGGAAATTGATGAGGTTTTGCTTGAAGAACTCAAAGCGGCAGACTATTTCCATGAGATATCCAATGCAAACATATCGGCAGAGTGGAGCGAAGATGAAAACTGTAAAAGGAAAGAGAAACTGATAAGAGGGGCAGGTCAGGAAGAAGATAAATTCTGGGGTGTATTTTCCCTTGAGGGCGGAAAATCGGATAATGTGACCAATATTCTGACGAATATAAAGCACATTCACAAATATCTGGAAGAGGAATATCTGCCGGACGAAGAGGTATACAGGCAGTTCCTAAGTCAGTATGAAGAAGTAAAAGAGATTCGGACAAAAGTGCAGGCGATCGCAGACAGCATTAAGGCCCATCATAATTGTGCTCAAAAGCTAAAGCAGGCTCAAATCTCCTATCAGACAGAAGCAGAGAAGAAAGAAAAAGAGTTGCACGCACAACTTCAAAAGCTTGAAGAAATAAAGCAGGAATGCGTTCAGAGGCTGGAACAGTCGTATCCCCTTTTAGAGACGGTAAAAAGAAGGGCAGAGGATATCCGGAAAAGTAAAAGCACTCTGGAGCTGTGTCTTAAGTTACACAGGGAGCAGAGTCCTGGTTTGTTTGCAAAAAAGAAAGAAAAAGAGGAATACAGAAGCAGATTAAATGAGATTACGGATCAGGTCATAAAACTAAAGGATGAAGATACACAGTGCAGCAGTCAGGAGAGAGAAATCAACAGCCACATCTCCAGATACCAGGCAGAACTGGAACAAAGTACAGAAAATCAGATGCAGTTGCAGAAGAAATTTGCCGGTTGGAAGAGGGCAGAAGAGGATAAAATCTTAAGCCTGGAAAAGAAAGTCCATGAATATGAAGAAGTAAGAAGGGGGAACAGAGTAGAACCGCTGAATATGGATCAGGAGTATGATAAGCTGCAGCTGTCCAATCCATGGTTTGACGAATCCTACCGGATTGTCCAATCGAAATTGTTTATCATGGCATTGCGGGTTCGGAAGCAATTTCTTTATGAAAACAGAAAAAATCTAAAGGCGGCTGTTATTATATGGAGCCAGCAGGAGAAGTACCTGGATCGAAAACCTGTGATTGAAGCGGCATGGAACTGGATTAATATGACGATTCCGGTAATCAGTTCAACATTTGCAAGCTTTTCCCGCATGTGCAGAAATCTTGGGGCAGAGAGGCTGGGGCATCTTTTCATTGATGAAGCGGGACAGGCCCTGTCGCAGGCGGCGGTGGGAGCCATTTACCGGAGCAGGCATGTGATGGTGGTGGGAGATCCTTCGCAGATTAAGCCGGTACTTACGGTGGATTCCAACACCCTGTGTATGCTGGGCAGGCATTTTGGGGTGACGGAAAAATATTTATCCTCCTCTGCATCCGCCCAGTCCCTGACAGATGCGGCAAGCCGGTACGGTTTTTATCGAAAACGGGACAAATCGTGCGATTCACGAAATGACTCGCCTTATGACTTGCCAGGTGATTCACCTTGTGGATCGCCGGATGATTCATGGATCGGCATTCCGCTCTGGGTGCACAGAAGATGCCAGTATCCCATGTTTACGATTTCAAACGCGATTTCCTATGATGGATTAATGGTACAGGGAATGAAGAAAAACGGAAAGACGGGATGGTTTGATGTGGGAGGAAAGGCGAATAACAAATATGTGGAAGAGCAGGGAGAATTCCTTTTGCATAAAATCAGGGAGCTGACAGCTCAGAATCCGAAAATTTGTGATAACAAGGAAAAAGATGTGGTTTATGTTATTACCCCCTTCTCCAATGTGGCGTATCAACTTTCACAGAAATTACGGAGGATTCATTTTACCAGGTATGATGATCACGGCAGGCCGACCAATGTGGGAACCGTCCATACGTTTCAGGGGAAGGAGGCGCCAATCGTATTTTTTGTGCTGGGCGCTGACCGGCAGGGCAGCGGTGCGGCACGCTGGGCCGTGGATGAGCCGAATATGATGAACGTTGCCGCTACCCGAGCCAAAAAGGAGTTTTATATTATTGGCGATAAAAAACTGTATCTCGGACTTGGCTGTGATGTTGCGACAGATACGGATCGGATTATCAGACAATACAAAAAGCAGTTCCCGGAGCTTGTGGAGGATGAACTTTTTTGCCTACGTTACTGGTGATGACGGAAAAGAATATTCCATTAATGAGGGGATTTACTCCGTGACAGAACATGCAGAGGAATTGATTCGGAAAGGAAATAAAATCTCTTTCGTTCCGGAGGAAGGGAAAAAGAAGCCGCTTGCGACGGATGTGAAGCCGTAAAGCTTTTCTATTTTGGCAAATCAGGAGCCAAAATGGTAAAGGTATCTTAAAAATATTATTGTGCAGGTTACGACTGGGATTATGTAGGCTTAACTGGTAATCAGCAGTCAGCCATTTTGTTATCCCAGATGGACTCTTCAATGACTTGCATGCATTCATCAGTATGCCTTAATATATCTGTTCCCCAGAAATGAATAACTGTGTAACCGAGAAAAAGGAGTTTTTTATCATTTTCCCAGTCACGGGCACGGTTGCACTCAATTTTTTTTATCCAGTAATCCGGATTTTTTCCTTTTTCAAGACGTAGCTTCAAAAAATCCCAATCTTTTCCGTGAAAAAATTCACTGTCACAAAAGATGGCAAGTTTGTATCTAGTAAGAACAATATCTGGTGACCCAGGGAGAACTTTGTAATTTTTGCGATAACGGTATCCTTTGTGCCAGAGCGCTTTGCGGAGCCGGAGTTCTATAGACGTATCTTTGCTATGGATTTTGCTCATGTTTTTGGATACAGTGGCAATATCACGTTCCATATGATTCACCGCCTTTTGGAATATAAGTTTATTTTAGCAGAAGGATTGGAAAGTGACAAGTAATAAGTATGAATTATTCAATTGACGTTATAAATAGAATGATTTATACTGGTAAGATAAAAGTTGATTTAGAGGAGAACCCCAAATGACGGTTTCTGAGCAAATTAAGGTGTTGTGTGTCCGGTCTGACATCAGTATGGCGGAGCTTGCCCGGCGATTAGGCACAACGCCGCAGAATTTAAGTGGAAAAATGAAAAGGGAAAGCTTTACTGTGGCAGATCTGGAAGATATTGCAAAGGCTGTGAATAGTTCTTTTGAAAGAAAATTCATATTAGAAAACGGAGAAAAAATTTGATGGGCAATGAAAACGTACAGAAGGACTATAGCATTTATGCTGATAATAGGGATGCTATTTCTTTGTTTTCCGGGGCAATGGGATTAGATATAGGATTAGAAAAAGCGGGTTTAAACGTAGTAATAGGTCAGGATTTTGATGCTTCCTGTGTGGAAACCATAAGGAAAAATGGGCATAAAGCACTGGCAGGAGATATCAGAAAAATAGAGCCGGAGTATTTATTAGAAATGACAGGATTAAATATTGGCGAACCATTTTTGATTTGTGGGGGGCCGCCATGTCAGCCATTTTCTACAGCGGGAAAAAGACTGGGGATTAATGATCCAAGAGGAAGCTTATTTATGGATTTTATTCGTATGATAGATTACATCCGGCCCCGTTTTTTTGTCATGGAGAATGTGAAAGGAATTATGTCAGCGCCTTTAAAACATGTACCTTTATCAGAGCGGGATGAAAGTGATCCCCAGCAGAAATTGGGGACAGTACTGGATGTCATATTGGCTGAATTTGATAAACTGGGTTATAAAACAGTTTATGGAGTGTTAGATGCCGTAAATTATGGTGCTCCACAGTTTAGGGAAAGGTTTGTCTTGATTGGGAGTCGTGATAATGAAGATATATTTCTTCCAATGCCCACCCATTTTCAAATGCACCAAAATAAAGAATATCAATGGAAAACGGTGAGAAGTGTAATTGAAGATTTAGAATATGATCATGGGGAATGTGCGGCATTAAGTGAAGAACGTCTGAAATTTTTGAAGATGATTCCTGAAGGAGGTAACTGGCGGGATTTACCGGAGGATATAATACCCATAGCAATGGGAGGGGCATATAAGTCCGGTGGCGGCAAGGTTGGATTTTATAGAAGACTGTCGTATGACCAGCCTTCTCCGACTGTTGTTACATCTCCGGTTCAAAAGGCAACAATGATGTGCCACCCTACGCAAAACAGGCCATTGAGTGTGAAAGAGTATGCAAGGATTCAACAATTTCCAGATGACTGGATTTTTACAGGTACTACGGCAACAAAATACAGACAGATCGGAAATGCTGTGCCGGTTGAGTTGGCAAAAGCTATTGGAAAGGCAGTAGTATCTGTAGCAAATGATACTGCTTTCGTTCAAACAAAACGTTTCAGAGGTACGAACGTGCATAATAAAATCAGAAATGCAATAGAATTGGGAGGGAATCTTTATGCCGTTAAATAGCACATATGATGAACAGGCAGTAATCCGGGCAATAGCATCAGCTCTGGAAACTTTTTATGGAACATTGATTGAAAAAATAGATGGATTGAATATACAAAAGGTAATGAAGCGGAAAAATCCATATTTGTACCGGGCGAAAGCTATGCAGAATGCGTCAGAAATTGTGGATTCTGTTCTTACTGCATTTGTAAGCTCCAGTGAAGAAACAATTTTTGGTAATAGCTTTTTTGAACCTATAGCGATAGCAGCCAGTGGAGGAAATAAGGCGTTGGCAGAAGGTATCGATATTATGATTCAAAATAATGAAACGAATACGATTTATGCATTAGCAGTAAAAAGCGGCCCGGCGGTGTTTAATGCAGATAGCAAAAAGCGACAGGAACAAAATTTCACAGCCGCATCTAAGCTGGCACAGCAGGCCAAAGCGAGGTATGAGGCATATATTGGCTATTGCTATGGGAAAAAGAAGGACTCTGGCAGAGGAAAACCCAAAATGTATCAGGAGCTTGCGGGAAAGCGATTTTGGGCAGAACTGACAGGTGATGAAGATTTTTACATAAAAATCATTGAGTATATGGGAACTATGCCTGAAAAGTATGTAGCTGATTATAAGGAAAGCTATAACAGAGCGGCGAATAGGCTTGTGAGAGAGTTTTCCAATTACTTTTGCCGGGAGGATGGAAGTATTGACTGGGAAAAATTAGTGGAATTTAATTCGGGAGATTGACGGTCGGTTTTCCATTGGAGACACTTCTCTGAAAAGGGAGTGGGACGCAAAAATAGGAAAGGATTGTTCAGGAAAATGATTTACACTGGTCAAAAGAGTGTCTTATAGACGACCAGAACACGCGGACAGGGGGTTCCCTGTCCGCCGTTTAAACGAGATCTTAATGCTGAATATTTGCATCCTGCTCCTGCCTCTTTTTGATAAAAACAGGCTCCATGTACTTCTTGAAAACAGGCATCAGTTCGTGATCGAAGTTTTCCCTCACTACCGTTTCCTGTCCGATCATCAAAGTGCTCTCCTTATCCGGCGTGCAGGCGGGCCAGCTTGGAACCTCCGGGTTTTCTGGATTGCCATTTTTCGCAAAAGCCATTACGGAGTTAAAAATCAGCTTTTCTATGTGCTCTGAGATGTCATCGCCCTGGGTGTAAGGGGCAAATTCTATGTTGTGGAAGAAGTAAGGAATGTCCGCACAGTGCCAGGGAGTCCTTCCCCCATCTACGGCCAGATCCAGATTGAAATAGTAGGACCAGGTTTTGTCATTCAGGGCGCTTCGTTTCCTGAGATAAGCAATCTCAGGATCGCGGAAGATGAAATCCAGCAGCATAAGGTCTACCGGATTCCGTTCTGGATAGGACTTTTTGAACAGATCGATCATTTCACCGGCCGCTTCCTTTCCAAAGGTTTCCTCCACCACTTTGCAGCCTTCCTCTGCGGTCATGTGATTGCGGTCATAGGGACAGGGGACAAAGGAAGTGAACTCTCCGAACACGCTTCCTACCATCAAAGGAATATGAGCTGTCTGAGGACGGAAGCCGCACACCAACGGGTCGCCCAGATAAAAAGCATTGGGATGAGGGGTATTGCCCACATATTCTCCGGCTGCTGCAAGGGCAGGGCTTACTTTCTTGTAGGCATCGGCGAGCTGCTGATAGGGAACCGTCTCCAAATCTTTTACATTCGATACATGGAGCTCATCCATCAGTGCTTTCACCAGTTTTTCACCGTTTCCTTTGCTGTCGCCCAAGGTGGGGCCGATGACGCCGCTCATAATGATACCCTTGGCAAAGAGGCCGTCCGCGGCAGGGGTCTGCAACAGGGTAGTCACCTTTGCTCCGCCTCCGGACTGACCAAAAATGATCACGTTTTCAGGGTCGCCTCCAAACTTCGCAATATTCTCATGGATCCACTTAAGGGCAGCTACCAGATCGTCGGTACCTGCATTGCCGGAATTGGCATATTCTTCCCCAAAAGCTGACAGGTCGCAGTAACCCAGGACATTGAGCCTGTGGTTCACCGATACCACTACAACCTGTCCTTCTTTACACATATTTTCCCCTTCGTAGGCAATGTGCTCGATGGCGGAGCCTGCAAAAAAGCCGCCGCCGTGAAGCCATACCATGACAGGGCGCTTCTCTCCGTCAAGGCCAGGGGTCCAAATATTCAAGTTCTGGCAGTCTTCATTCATCACCCAATACCGGTGGGGAACCAAAAGTTCTCCGTTTGGTTTTTCCATGTCCATAAGAGGACACACGTAGCCGAAGCTTGTGGTCTCCAGTACCCCTTCCCACGCATCTACCGGTTCCGGCGCATGGAACCGCTTGGCTTTGGCATAGGGAACGCCCTTAAAGATAAACATGTCGTCATAAAAGTAGCCGCGGATGCGTCCCTTATCGGTCTCCACGATCGCGGTTTCGTCATTGTAAATAAATTTCTTCCTCATTTAAAACCCTCCTGTGAAATTTTCTTTATTATCACTTATTTTATTCCATACAGGGGAGATTGTAAAGATTGAGGATTTAGTAAACAAAGACAATGGTAAAGTGACAAATCTTTTTTTATTAATTATCCAGCAGTTCGGCAATATCGGAAAAATTAATATACAGATCGTCATATATGCCTGCTTTTACAAGATCATCATCTTCATTTTGCTAATGCTGGTGCCAAAGTATCACTTCCTTCAACAAGTATTATTGTCTGGCAGACAGTTAAGGACACTGTCGGCCTTGACATTGTTATTACAATAAGCTGCCTCGCGAAGCGTGGCAGCGTTTGTTACAATAAGCCGACTCGCGGAGCGTGACGGCGTTTGTTTAACATAAGGATTTGTTTATTATAACCTGAATCAGTGAAACTCGAGCGTTTTGAACCTTGACAACTGCATATTTAATCAGTATTTGCATAACTTTTTCTACCTTCTATTTTCTAACCCATTGGGTGAAGTGACCATAGAAGAAATTCACGAAATATGCTATAATCTCCATTGAAAATACCACATAATATTACACAATGAAGGAGAACAGTTTTATGAAGCCATCGCATTTTCAGATTGAGTTTACAAACGAACGCATTATCCCATCCGGAGGTCTTACCCTGGTAGGGTATATTCTGGAAAATAGCGGGCTGATTAACCGTCTGAATAACCAGGACGTTACCGGCAGGCGCTCCGCTCATCAGATTAAAAATGGGGATATCCTTGGCTCTTATATAGGATGCTTGTGCATGGGAAAGCCGGATTTTGAAGCGATCCGTGAGACGGATGATGACCCGGAATTTTTTTGCCAGGCAATGGGAATTAAGCGGATTCCTTCCCCGGAAATCCTCCGTCAGCGGATGGATGAGATAGGCCGTTCCATGCGCAGCACCCTTCTATGGGAAAATGCGAACCTGCTTGTAAAAAACTATGCCTCACCGTCAAAAATCCCATGTGGTTTTGTTCCTGTTGACCTTGATGTAACTCCCTGTGATAATTCGAAAACCAAAAAAGAGGGGGTTTCCCGTACCTACAAAGGATGCGATGGGTATGCCCCGATGATGGCTTATATTGGACGGGAAGGTTATCTTATTAACTGCGAGTTACGCAAAGGGAGCCAGCACTGTCAAAAGCATACTCCGGAATTTCTTCAAGAAACGATTAACGCATGCAGGGTGGTCACGCAAGAACCGCTTTTGTTCCGGCTGGATTCCGGTAACGATTCGTCAGATAATATCGGCATTTTTCTGGAAAACGGATGTTCCTTCATTACCAAACGCAACCTCCGCAGAGAAAGCAAAGAAGGCTGGCTGCAGGAATTGAAAGACAAGTGTCTGGACATCACCAGTCCCCGGGAGGGAAAAACGGTTTATATTGGCTCCACATGGCGTGATATTTCCTATACTGGATCAGACGGGGAAAAACATCCATTTACTGTCCGCAGCGTGTATGAAATAACGGAACGCAGCATCGACAAACATGGGCAGTACCTTCTTCCGTCAGAGGTAGAAGTCAACATGTGGGATGTAAATGTGGAACTTTCAGACCGTGATATAATTGCCCTTTACCATGCACATGGAGAAAGCGAGCAGTTCCATAGTGAGATTAAGAGCGACATGGATCTGGAACGGTTTCCTTCCGGGAAGTTCGACACAAATGAGCTTGTGCTGGAACTTGCGATGCCAGCCTACAACATCCTGCGTATGATTGGTGACGAGAGCATCGGAGCGGGGCATCCCATGAAACATCCTGTAAAAAGGAGGCGTATAGGCACGGTCATCAAGAATCTGATCATGATGGCATGCCATATCACCAAACATGCCCGAAGGATAAAGCTCGGGCTCGGTCGAAGCAATGTATGGAGGAATACATTCTGGAAAGTATGCCTGTCATACAGCTGTTTGTAAACTCAGATTATTTTAATAACAGCCCTAATGCCATAAAGTCTATCTTGACCAGCTGCTATACAGGTGGCCTGGGATAGTATATTCTTTTCAGCAAAAAATCATTGGCTATGATGGCTGTAGGAAAGAGATCATCTAGAGAAACATTTGTTTATTCGATAGAGACTGGTCGTCGTTACCAACGCTGGTTAAATATGCAGTTGTCAATGTGCTGAGATAATAAGTCTCACGGATTCAGGTATAACCTATTACGGGAAAAAATAAATAAAGTCTTTTATTAGCCACTTTTTCCAGCCCGAAGTGCCCTGTGCAGGCCTGCGAATACTTCCTCATAGCGACAGCATTCCTGCAGATTTGCAACGGCGACGTGGAGAGCTAAGGGTATTTCCTGATCCTCATATAAAAATGTCTGACTGTTCATGCGGCGGATGTTGTCTGCAATCTGCTGTGCATATGAGAGTTCATTGCTGGTCGTCAAAATGCAGAATTCATCACCGCCGATGCGGAATAGGATGTCTTCCTCTCCTGCGGCAGACGCCATGCGCCGCATCTGCTCTAGTATGGCCAGGTCTCCGGCTTTACGGGATATTTCATTGATAGAAATCATCTGCTTAATGTCACACAGGACGAAAAAGCAGTCTCTTCTCTCTTGAAATGAATCATATAATTCACTGATATCTACATGTTTTCTATGCATAATGTAATCGTCTCCTTTCATGGGAGGAACTGTAAGTCTTGGAAATAGTTCTGTAAATTTCATTCTGCGAAATTCAGAGGGTTTACAGTTCCATATTTGTTCGAATGCACGCGCAAAAGATTCGTGAGTACTATAGCCATATTCCAGAGCAATGTCCAGAATTGATATTCCCGGCTGCCCGGATAACTTCCTAGCGGCCAACATCATCCTTCTGCGGGTAATATACTCATGGACGGAAATATCATGTACTCTGCGAAACAGTTTTTCAAGGGTGGATTTTGAGCAAAAACAGGCAGCGGCAATATCCTCTGTCCGGATTTCATCAGACAGGTGGATTTCAATATATTCAAGCGCCGCTAGTAAAAGTTCCATATGCTGCATAAGCTTTCCCCCTTTTCGATACTGTATAAACAACGGATGGCCATCCACATAAGGAAAATTCCTTACGATTTGCGTGTGCATCAGCATGCTCTTATTATATCAGAGGAGATGACAGTGGACTTGATATTTTGAATAAAATAATTTCATTTCCAGATCCTATAAATCTGGCCCTGCACCGAAGGTGAACATTCAACAGGGCAGATTCAGTAACAGCATATGCAAGGATAACAGCTTGAATTTTATATGTTTCCGCGGTATGATGTTATCATTATGAACATTCACGTACCGCTTCGGCATAATGAAAGCAGAGAAACGGCATATACCCTAAAAGCTGCCAGTGAAAGAAAGGAAGAGAAAGAGAATGAAGATTGCAGTCACTTACGAAAATGGAAATGTATTCCCGCATTTTGGGCATACGGAGCAGTTCAAGGTTTACAATATTGAAGATGGAAAAATTGCGGGGGCACAGGTGATAGACACAAACGGAAGCGGGCATGGCGCTCTGGCAGAGCTGTTGTCCGAATATAAAGTAGATACGCTGATCTGTGGAGGGATTGGGGCCGGAGCGCAGGCGGCCCTGGCACAGGCCGGTATCCGTCTTTATGGCGGGGTGTCTGGCAGTGCAGATGAAGCGGTGGACGCGCTGATTGCAGGAAAACTTGCATATGATCCGGATGTCCATTGCGACCATCATGGCCATGATCATCAGAAAGAAGGGCATCATTGCGGGGAGGATAAGCATGGCTGCCAGGGAAATGGATGATCAGAGGGCTATATGAACACCTTATTTTCATTTTTGCATTACATTGGAATAGACGATATTTTTGGGATACTATCTTTGATTGGCCTGGCCAGCTTTCTGGTCAGGCGATTTGTGCTGCACAAATCGCCTGTGCCCTCGGGTAGTTTTGGAAAGGTATCTCCAGAGCTCTTAAGGGAATGTGTCGCCCTTCTTCAAAAGAAGGAAAAGGGGGATTATGGAGAGTATACGGCTCCTGAGGAGATTTTGACTATATTGAAAGCCAATCCCTGCAATATGGACTGCTTGAAGGATCTTCTGTGCGATATCTGTGCCCATGTTGGGATCGACGGGGATTTCATTGAGCTGATCGTGGAGGATGAGCCGCTGCCTGACCGGGCAGGCGAGATTTCCACAGATCTGGCCTTTACTACCATCCGGCTGGATATTAAGCCTCATCACACCGTGGACGCGGTGGTTGCGGTGCTTGCCCATGAAACGATGCATCTTCACCTGTACTATGAGGGAATTAGGTTCAGCGATACCTGGAAAAACGAGATTCTCACGGATACGGCGGCAGTTTACTGCGGTTTTGGAGAATATATTTACAGGGGATACGCCGTCATGCAGGGAGAGTTTGCACTCTCCTATCAGAAGGTGGGATATATCCGTCAGGAGGATGTGAGGTATATTCAGGAGCTGATGAAGGAACAGGGGAAATGACCGGTAACAGCTTAGCCGAAGGATGAACTGCCAGGCAAAGCTGCCGCAGAAAGGAAAGGAATATGAACGCAAAAGCATATGAGATCGACTTGAAAAGGGGAGTGGCAAACAGAGGAAATCTATATCGTATTTCCTGCGCCATGAAAAAGGCAATGGATGGAAAACCTGTTACAGTGGGATTTTTGGGAGGTTCCATCACCCAGGGATGCCTTTCATCCAGCCCGGAAACCTGCTATGCCTATCTGGTTTACAAGTGGTGGTGCGAAAGCTTTCCCGGTTCCCGGGTTACCTATGTCAATGCGGGGATTGGGGGGACTTCCTCCCAGTTTGGAGTGGCAAGGGTGGAGGAGGATTTGCTTTCCCAAGACCCGGATGTGGTCATTGTGGAATTCAGCGTAAATGATGAGGACAACACTCATTTCCTGGAAACCTATGAGGGTCTGATACGAAAAATTTATGGGAGTAAAACCCGTCCGGCAGTGCTGATCGTTAACAGCGTGAAATATGATGACGGAGCAAATGCTCAGGAGCAGCATCTAAAGGTGGGAAGGGCCTACCAGATTCCCTGCGTGAGTATGAAGCCGACTCTGTATGAAAGAATGGAAGAGGGCGCTTTTACAAGCCGCCAGATTACGGAAGATGATTTGCATCCCAATGATTTGGGGCACAGTTTGATGGCAGAGGTAATCACGGATTTTTTGGAGGAAATCCGTCAGGGCATTGGGATTGATACGGCTTTGGAGACGGCCCAAGATATTGAGGTCGGAAAGACGGCGCCCCTTACGGAGAACGGATACGAAAATTCTCAGCGTTACCAGAACGGAAATTGTCAAAATACCCTGATAGAAAACAGAGGATTTACGGCAGATCAAAGGCCCCAAAAAGACATTCGGGAGATCTTCCGGCATGGCTGGACGGCGGAGGAAAAGGGAGCGCGGATCCTTTTTTGCGTGGAAGGAACCTGTATTGGCCTGCAATACCGCAAATCTGTGGAAGGGCCTGCGCCTGTTGCAAGGGCTGTGATCGACGGAAAGAGAGAAGAAGCCATTATTCTTGACGGAAATTTTGAAGAAACCTGGGGAGACTGTCTTTACCTGGAGACTTTGGCGGAGCATCTTCCTTATGGAAAGCATACGGTAGAGATCGAGCTGATACAGGTGCAGGAAGGAAATAGAGTACCCTTTTATCTTGTGTCTGTGATCGCCTCCGGAACGCCTGGGGGGATGAAGGAGGCGTTGCGCGAGACGATGCGTGAGACGATGCGTGAGACGCATGTTAAGGAGATTCCCGAACTGAAAATCCATGGAAGAACCACCTCCTGTCGGGAACCTCTGACATTGTTCTGGACGGCCAGCGGATTTGAATGCAATGTTTCAGGGACAGAGCTCTGGGTTTTGGTGGAAGTGACCTACGACACCTTTGAGCCGTGGTTCAGCTACACCATAAACGGAGATTGGATCGGCAGGCAGATGCTTACGCGGGGAAAGTATTGGATTCCTCTTTTCCGTGGGATGAGCGGGGATAAAAGAAAGAACCTGCGCTTTTTCAAGGATTTGCAGGCCATGAGCGACGATGGGGCATCTCTTATCAGGATTCATGCCCTGCGCCATGACGGCACATTTTATCCGGTGGAGGAAAAGGCGTTGAAGCTGGAATTTATCGGAGACAGCATTACCTCGGGGGAGGGGCTGTTTGGGGCAAAACAGGAAGAGGACTGGATACCAATGTTCTTTTCCGCCCTGAAAAGCTACAGTTATCTGACCGCTCAAAAACTGGATGCCGAATACCGTGTATTTTCCCAGAGCGGATGGGGGATACACAGCGGATGGGACAACAATGTAAATCATGCCATCCCTAAGTATTACAGGCAGGTCTGCAGCCTGATGCCAGAGGATGAAAATGAGGGCCATGGGGGAAAGGAACCTCATGACTTTGGTGCATGGCAGCCGGATTTCGTGATTGTCAATCTGGGGACCAACGATGCCAGCGCTTTTGAACAGCCGGCGTGGGTGGATGAGTCCACGGAAATTTCTCACAAGATGCATAAAAATCCAGATGGCTCTTATAATAAAGAAGACATAGGGAAGCTCCAGAAAGAGCTTAAGGATTTCCTGCATACCCTGCGGGAATGTAACCCTGGAGCGAAGATCATCTGGTGCTATGGAATGTTGGATACACCCTTGGAGCCCCCAATTTGCCAGGCAATTTCCCGGTATGTGGAGGAGACAGGCGACCATAAGGTTTCCTATCTGCAGTTGCCTGCCGCAAACGACCAGACCATCGGGGCAAGAGAGCATCCCGGCTATCTGTGTCATAAGCAGGCAGCGCAGATACTTGCGGAATATATCGGGCGGTTAAGGGATGAAGGATGAAAAATGGTAGAAAGGCGGATTACCAAAATGAGAATTGGAATGGGCTATGACGTACACAGACTCATAGAAGGAAGGAAGCTGGTGATGGGCGGGGTGGAAATCCCTTACGAAAAAGGACTTCTAGGCCACTCGGATGCGGATGTGCTCCTTCACGCTATTATGGATGCCCTTTTGGGGGCGGCGGCTCTTGGGGATATCGGAAAGCATTTCCCGGACACGGATCCGGCCTACAAGGGGGTCTCGTCCGTAAAGCTCCTGGAGCATGTAGGGGCTTTGCTGGAAGAAAATCTTTTTCTGATCGAAAATATTGATGCAACCATCATTGCCCAGGCGCCTAAAATGCGCCCTCATATTGACGCTATGCGGGAGAATATCGCACAGGCTCTTGGAATTACCGTAGAGCAGGTAAATGTAAAGGCCACTACAGAGGAAGGGCTTGGCTTTACCGGAACAGGGGAAGGAATTTCAGCCCAGGCAATCTGTCTGCTCACAAGCCCGGTGAGCCTTGGGAGCGAGGATGTGACAGCCCGGGGCTGTGGAGGCTGCGGAGGGTGCGGTTTATAAAGGATAAAGGAGAGGCAGGTTAGGAAGGAGAGATTTATGAAAAAGGCAGCTATTTTATTTTTATCGGCAATGCTGATTGCTGTTTTGTCCGGATGCGGCGGAAAAGACGACTCACAAACGCAGACAGAACAGGGCGGCGCAGAATCCCAATATGCCCAGGCTCTGGATGTGCTAAGCGAGGTGGTGAAAGCTTACGGAGAGGACGAGCTGTTTTCCATGTACGGGGGGAATCAGGAAAATGCGGTGATGGATGCACCGGGAGAATTTGACATCAGCAAAACGGAGGAACTGGAAAATGTATATGGGCTCCCGGCAGATCAAAGCTCTGAGATTGAAGGCGCCGCGACCATGGTGCATATGATGAATGCGAACATTTTTACCGGAGCTGCTTACCGCATGAAGGACGGTGCGGATATGGATGCCTTTGCAGATTCGGTGAAATCCTGTATTCTGGCGAAGCAATGGATATGCGGCCAGCCTGATACGCTGGTGATCATAAACGTGGACGGCAGATATGTCATAACGGCTTTTGGGGAAGCCGGGATTATTGAGGATTTCAAAACAAATGCCTTGTCCGCCCTTGACGGTGCTCAGGTAATCACAGAAACGCCGATTGTGTAAGTGCCATGCTGTTTTCAAGTATTTCGTTTTTATACTATTTTTTGCCGCCGGCGATCGGCTTGTATTTTGCCGTTCCCCAAAGATTTAAAAATGCGGTTCTCCTTCTGGCAAGCCTGGTGTTTTACGGGTGGGGAGAGCCGCGGTATGTTTTGCTGATGGGACTGTCGGTTTTATCAGGGTACGGATTTGGGCTGCTGGTGGAAAAGTACAGACAAAAGGGTATCGGGAGGATGCTCTGCGGGATTTCCGTCAGTGTGAGCCTTTCTTTTTTGCTTTACTTTAAATATGCGGATTTCTTCATTGAGAATTTCAATGCAGTGGCGGGGATATTGAAATTTTCAAAGATTTCGCCCCTTCGTCTGGCTCTGCCCATCGGTATCAGCTTTTACACGTTTCAGATTATCAGCTATACGGTGGATGTGTACCGCGGGGAGGCGGCGCAGAAAAATCTGATTGATTTGTCAGCCTATATTGCAATGTTTCCTCAACTGATCGCGGGGCCGATTGTGCGGTATCATGAGATTGCAGATCAGCTCAGGGATAGGGAGCATTCCTTAAGCGGGGCGGCTTATGGAATACGACGGTTTGTGATCGGTCTGGCAAAGAAGATATTGATTGCCAATCAATTGGGGGAGCTGTGCAGCGTGTTTCGTGCTTCGGGAGAAAAGTCGGTGCTGTTTTACTGGATGTATGCCGTTGCTTTTTGCCTGCATATTTATTTTGACTTTTCGGGGTACAGTGATATGGCTATCGGGTTAGGAAGAGTATTCGGGTTTCGCTTTCCGGAGAATTTCAATTATCCTTATATCTCTGCCAGTATTACAGAGTTCTGGCGCAGGTGGCATATTTCCCTGGGAAGTTGGTTTCGGGATTATGTTTATATCCCTCTGGGAGGAAATCGTAAGGGGCGTGGAAGGCAGCTTGTCAATATTCTGCTCGTGTGGATGCTGACTGGTTTTTGGCATGGGGCGGCGTGGAATTTTATTTTATGGGGGCTGTTTTTTGCCGTGCTCCTTATGGCAGAAAAGCTCTGGCTCCTGAAAAGGCTGGAGAGCAGTCGGCTTTTTTCCCGGATTTACACCTTATTTTTTGTGATGATAAGCTTTGTGATCTTTCATGCGGAAAATCTGGGACAGGCGTTTTCCGACATAGCCGGACTTTTCGGGGCAGGGGGAATTCCCCTTGTTTCAGCCGAGGCAGTCTATTACCTGAGAAGCTTCGGCATTGTATTCCTGGCTGGGGGGATTGGTGCGACACCGGCTTTTCGCGGCTTGCTAAGGAAAGTTTCTGAAAATCCGGCAGGCGCAAAAGTGTTAAACCTGATGGAACCGGCGGCGCTTGCCTTGCTGCTTTTGGTCATGACGGCTTATCTGGTAGATGGGTCTTTTAACCCTTTTTTGTATTTTCGGTTTTGAGGAGACGCTTTTATGAGTACGAAAAAGAAAGATTTTGCGCTGTGCGTGATGTTTGGGCTTTTGCTTGCCGTAGGCTTTTGTCTCTGTCTGTTTTTGCCGAAAGAAAAGTACTCGGAAAGTGAGCGGCGGATGCTCTCGCCGATGCCGGAGTTTTCTGCACAGGGGGTGTGGAGCGGCCGGTTTATGTCTGATTTTGAAAACTATGCGGTGGATACCTTTCCCTTCCGGGATGTTCTTCGCAGCGTCAAAGCTCTGACAGCGTCCTGTGTTTTTGGGCAGCAGGATAATAATGGACTTTATAAGGAGGAGGGCTTTCTGGTCTCGGTGGAATATCCTATGGATGAGGCTTCCCTTGCGCGGTCAGCGTCCCGGTTTCGCTATATCTGCGAAAAATATCTGACGGATGAAAACCTGGTTTATCTGAGTGTGATTCCGGATAAGAACTGCTTTCTGGCAAAGGAAAGCGGGCATTTGTCCATGGATTACGGGGACTTTGAAAGGCGGATGGAGGAGTTCTCTGACTTCGCGGAATATATTTCCATATCTGATTTGCTGGAGAGGGACGACTACTACAGAACGGATACTCATTGGCGGCAGGAAAAGATCATGGACGTGGCAGAGCGGCTGGCACAGGCAATGGGCGCGCGGCTTTCGGCAGATTATGAGCTCTGCGAGCTGGCGCAGGATTTCTATGGCGTGTACTATGGGCAGGCGGCATTGCCCGCTGCGCCGGACAAACTCAGGTATGTGACGGGGGAAGCTATCCAGAATTGCCAGGTATATGACTGGCAGAATCAAAGGGAAATTCCGGTTTACAATACATCCATTTTTGATGAATCGGGAATTGATGGAAAAAGGGCCGCAGGGAGAGATCCATACGATTTGTTCCTTTCGGGTTCCTTATCCCTGATCACGATAAAAAACCCGAACGCACAGACGGATAAAAGGCTTGTCCTGTTCCGGGATTCCTTTGGGTCAAGCATTGCTCCCCTGCTGGTCAGCGGGTATTCGCAGATTGATTTGGTGGATATCCGTTACATCCACCCGGATTATCTGGGACAGTTCATTGACTTTGAAGGCTGTGATGTGTTGTTTTTGTACAGTACGCTTGTGCTCAACCACAGCGATACCATCAAATAGAAATTCCGCTGGCGCGGCGCACAACCACGACATGAAAGTCGATTGCTCCGCACTTCGTGCTCCCGCAATCGCCGCCGTCCGGGGCTTTCATAGTAAATAATATGTGTTATATATTTCCGCCTGTATTTGTTTTGTCATATCCCACACGTTGCAATCCTGATTCGACAAGAATATCACTGATATGTCTTCTTTCGGATAATAGCTAAATCTGGCGGCAACACCGTCATTCTGGCCGTCTTTATAGATACAGAAGGGCTCTTTACTATCCGGCAGGAAAAGAAATTCAAATGCATAACCGTTTCTTTCATATAATCCGGGAATCCCCCACCATTCTTTTTCCCGCGTATAGGGACAGTGGGCTGTAAGAAGCAGTTTGGCATGAGTATCATCCAGCAGGATATTCTTTTGTATTGCGGTCAAAAAAAGATTCATATCTTCCGCCGTCGTATACGCCCCGCCATCCGGCGTTCCCATGGGCGGAAAGCTGTAAATATTTTTCTTATATCCGATTACTTTGCCGTCTTCATTGTACAGATTCAGATACCCTTCCGCCGTATTTTCATTGATGGAATCCATAGATAAAAAAGCGGTATTCTTCATCCCCGCTCTTCGAAACACATTTTCCGTCACGTATTCCCGATAGGTTTTACCTGTAATTTTTTCTATTGCAAGCCCCAGCAAAACAAAGGAACAGTTACAATACCGAACGTTTGAACCCGGTTCAAAATTAGGTTTCTTATAAGCAAAATTTTTCAGAAAATCCCTGCATTCCTTAATTGCATAGTTAGGCGATGTGATGAAAAGCTCGGAATATTCTTCCCCTGCCTCCTCCTCCGCATCATCATGAATACCGGACGTATGGTTTAGTAGCTGCTCGATCGTAACATCAGGAGAAATTTCCGTTCCTTCCAGGTCAATAATTTGCGTTATGTAATCTGACAATTTCAGTTTTTTCTCCTGCACCAACTGCAGAATGGCCGTTGCCGTAAACACTTTCGTAATTGACGCCGTATCAAATTTCGTGTCGATTTTATTGGGTATTTTAAATGCCCGGTTTGCAAAACCATACGCCCCTGAAAATACTGTATGTCTCTTGCCTTTTATCATGCATACGCCGCTAAACTGATTGCGTCCGGCCAAATCTTCACATAATGTTTTCGCCGCATCTTTTATTTTTCTATTAATCGGTTCCAGATTTTGTTCTTCCATATAATGTCGGCTCCTGTCTAAAATTATATTTCGCGAAAATTTATAATATTGTTTTGATTGATAATCCAATCAAGTTTTATTATATCAGCGTTTTGAAAACTCAGCAACAAAAGTCTTGTATATCCCCCCGCTCTCCAGGCGGGGGATTTTATAGATTTTACATGAAATTTTATGGGATAAACCATGGGACGGAGGAATATGACGGTTGCAGAACCCTTCATGATATGCTAGACTGAGGGAAAGAAAACGAAATATTCAGACAATATATTTCTGATTATCATATAAACTTGATAACCTTGCAGGAACTAAAGGAAGAAGGCTAACGATGTTTAAGCTTAAGGCAGGGAACAAGAAAGCCATAATACAAAAGCGTGAAGTGATTGAGATTCGTTAGAATTATCGATTGTGGGGGGAGAGAATGTATAAAGTGATACTTGTGGATGATGAGATATGGGTGATAAGGGGATTGATTAAGACGATCCCGTGGAAGGAACTGGGATTTGAGGTGGTATACCATACGACAGATAGCGAGAAAGCCAGAGAAAATATAGAGCTTTTACACCCGGACTTGGTAATCACGGATATTCGGATGGCATCTTTAAGCGGAATAGATTTGTTGGAGTACTTTTACGGGAAGGAAGAGGCGCCGGAGTTTATTCTGATCAGTGCGTACGAGGAATTTGATTATGCACACAAGGCACTAAAGCTGGGGGCTTTTGATTATCTGATTAAACCCCTTAAAAAGTCGGAAGTTATTCGTGTTCTGGAAAGACTGAAACAGACTCTGGAGATAAAAAAGGACAACTGGCGTTCTACTGTGGAACAGAAGGTTTTGAACCAGCACGAGGAGATTAGTACGGCGGATTTGTTTACAATCGCAGGAGTGGAAAGAAAAGGTGAATATTTCAGGATATTATGTGGAGCCCGAAGCTTTTTTGATCTGCATGCAATGATGAAGATTTTTGAAACGGAGCTGGAGGGTAATACGGTGATTCTGGAGGATTCCTGGTTTGTGTACTGTATCTGGAATATTCCGGATGGACGGGAACAGTCGATTTTGCATGCCCTGAAAGAGGAGGCAGCGGAGAATATGCTGTTTCTGGGGGACAGTGGTAAGATGAAGGAGAATGAGATCGTGTATGCCGGTATATGCAGGGCACAGTGCGCGGCATTACAGTTTTTGGTAGAGACGGCGGATGTGCTGAATTGCTATAGAGAAGAATGCCGTCTGTCCAAAAAGGATGATCTCTATCGCATTCTGAGAGAGGCATTCGGAATAGGCCAGTGGGATATGATTTTGCATCTGGTTCAGGGGCTGCCCGAGTTTATACGCAAAAATCACCATACCATACAGGATATGATTGGGGTGGGAAATTACATTTGTATTAATCTTACAGGGCAGGAAGATGCTTTTCAGAAGCTGGGAATTGAATCGGTTCCCGGTTTTTTGGAACGATATCGAAATGTGGAGGACTATATCAGTGATTTGAAAAGAGAGATAGAGGAAGCGTGTCCAGAGAAAGTATTAGAGACAGTAAGTGTGGAGGAGATTGTCCGATATGTGGATAATCATTATACGGAAAAGATACTCGTTACGGATGTTGCACAGTATTTTCATATGGATTTAAATTATCTGGGGCGGTTGTTCAAAAAGAAGACAGGAAGGAACCTGAAGGATTATCTGACGCAGAAAAGACTGGAAAAGGCCAAGTATTTGTTGGATAACACAGAACTGAAGGTGTATGAAATATCTGAGGCCTCGGGGTATCCAGATTACTTTTATTTTACCAGAGTATTCCGCCGTATCACAGGAGTAACACCCTCTCAATGGCGGGAGGAAAGAGAAAAAGGAAAATAGAGTGTTATGGAAAGAATAGAAACAGATTCCATGAAATTTCAGATAGTGTTATTGCTTATAGTAGTGGCTGCGGGAGTGGTTCTGGCAGGAACCTGGTCCTTTCGGTCAGTGCTTCGGACCAATCAGTTGGAATATGATGAGGCTTGTGCGGAGGAACTGGCACGGTTTGAAAATATTTATCTGCAGAAATGTTATAAGGTACAGAGTATTATGATGGCCTGTGGTTACAATGAGAATGTACAGAGACTTCTGACAGGAACGGGAGAGTCTCCTTATGAAGTTCTGACACCGGTCAATGATATAGAACGAAGTATGATCAAATTGATTTATAATTATACCCAGTTAGATGATTCTCTTTTGGATGCTTATATCAGAGGACGGGATAACAGTCTGTATTCGTATATTGTATATGGAGATGAAAAAAGTCTATATCAGTTTATGAATGAGAGCAGTGAGTCAGAAACAGAATGTGCGTCGGATATTTTTGAGCTGGGAAATTATCGTTGCTTTGCATTGTCTGAGCCGATTTGGATGCAGGAGGATGTAGGGATGGATTTCCCTCTGCTGGCTGATAAATGTATTGGGACCTGTATTTTTACTGTAAAGGCAGATTTCATGCAGACTGCACTGGAGGATATTGGATCGGAAACCAAAAGTGTTTTTTTGCTGAATGCAGATGGGGATGTGATGCTGGAGACAGAGAGCAAGGATAAACTGAGTGATGATATTATGGACAGAATCAGAGAATGGGAGATCAGAGAGGAAGGAACGGATACCCTGCAGGCAGGAGGTTATGCTTTTACTGGAAAGCGTATCAACAATGAAGGCTGGTATCTGGTGGTTGCCATTCCTGAAAAAAAGAGAGACCTTTATCATGTAGGTTCTTTTGGGTGGCTTTTGATCTGGCCGGGGCTTCTTGTCTGCATTTTCCTGTTCTCCTATCCGGTTCTGTCTGGCCTTAATCGCTTTGTTCATGATATGATGGCGCACATGGAGAGAATTGGAGCAGGGGAACTACAGGCAGAGCTGGTTCCAGAGAACAGGAAGGAATTCCGGCAGATTGCGGAAGGTTTGAATATCATGATGAAGCGTATTAACACTTTGATGGAGAGAAATATTCATCTGTCCACCAGGCTGTACCGCGAGGAGGCAGAAAAGGTCAGCGCTATGCTGCTGGCACTTCAGAGCCAGATGAACCCACACTTCCTTTACAATACATTTGAATGTATCAAAAATATAGCAGTCTGTTATGATGTAAAGGAGATAGAGGAACTGTCAACGGCGCTGTCTGGCATTCTCAGATACAGTCTGAAACAGGAAAATATTGTAAGGGTAGAACAGGAACTGGAATGTGTAAGAGAGTTTATCACAATCCAGACTATTCGGTTTGAAAACAAATATAGAATCTGTTATGAGGTGGAGGATTCCTGTCTATGTTATCCCATCCTTCGTCTGTCTTTTCAGCCGCTGGTAGAGAATGCAATGAAGCATGGTTTGGAGAAAAAGAATAAGGGCGGAGAGATTGCCATCCGAATTTTTGAAGATGAGGAGAAGTTCTACCTGCAGGTGGAAGACAACGGGATGGGAATGGACGGGGAAACAGTCAGAAAGCTTATGAATGGCGAAAAACAGAAGTCAGGTTCGGTTGCCATTAGGAATCTTCTGAGCCGTCTAAAGCTGTTTTATGGAGATGGGGCAGGACTTGTGATTGACAGTTGTCTTGGAAAGGGAACCCGTATGACCATACGCATTGAAAAAAAATCCATGGTAATTGAAGAAAAATCCATGCAGTAAAAGAAAAAAGTATATTTTTTATATAAATTTAGATGAAAAAAGAAATATTGTATCTCTTATTATCTTTCTATAATAAAAATATCCTTTGAGGACAAAACGTTTATAGCAAAGCTTTTATGGCAAAGAGAAACAGGAGGTACAGAAAAAGATGAGAAAAAAATGGATTGCCATGATGATGGCAGGTGCGCTGACAGCATCACTCCTTTTATCAGGATGTGGCAACAGCAAAGGAGGAAGCGTGCAGGAAGCAGCAGGCGTGCAGAACGGGGACAGCCAGGAGCAGGAGAGCGGACAGGAGGAAACTGAGGATGCCGAGAAAACGGAAAGTGAGCCGCAGACAGATGGAGAAGTGACTACCGTAGAATATACATTCTGGGGGAACCAGACCGAAATTGATACCATTATGAAAACGATTGAGGCTTTTAATTCTACCCACACAGATATTCAGGTGAAAGGAATCGGAATTGACCCCAGCGTATATCTGCAAAAGCTGAGCGCTTATGCATCTTCTAATACCCTGCCGGATATTGTACAGGTGGCCGTTGACTATGGGGATGAGTACACCAAAAAGGGGATGTTTGCACCTCTCGATGAGATGATAGAGGGAGCGGGATTAAAAGAACTGGTAGGTGACAACCTTTGGGAGGGGCTTTCCTATAACGGGCAGATTTATGCGGTTCCTCTTCAGGCTTCAGCCTGTCTGCTGGCTGGAAATAAGGAACTTTTCGAGGCAGCGGGACTGGAATTCCCAACGGATTCATGGACGGAGGAGGAATTCCGAGAAGCGGCAGTTAAAATGACGGATCCGGAGAAGAAACAGTATGGTATTATGTTTGCAGGCTCTGTTGTGGACTGGGCTCGTGCCCTTTTTGGAAATGGAGAAAATCAGATTTATGACTGGGATAACAAAACCATGAATGCAACAGGAAATAATGCTTTAAAGCATACATGGGATTTGTGGATCAATGACCTGATGCTGACTGAGAAGGCAGCTCCTGCAGTTCTCAGCACGAAGGATATTGGCGGTGGATTTGAGACCGGAAAATATGGAATGGCGATGATTGGATTCTGGGATATTGCAGAAATCCATAAGGTGGTGCAGGACTCTTTTGAGTGGGATCTGATACCAATGCCTGAAAATGAAGAATACGGGCAGTGGAGAACACAGATGTACGCTAATGCGCTTTCAATCTCGGCAAACAGCGATAAGAAAGAAGCGGCATTTGAATACATTAAGTGGACGCTGGAAAACAGGGATATTCAGACCAACTCAGTATCACTTCCTGTCAATAAAAATATTTCGGAGGATCCAGCATTTCTTGAGGAATTTCCGGAAGGCGCCAAACATTACAACAAGCAGCTTGCACTGGATGCCCTTGCAAATAGTGTGGCATGGAGAAATACAGGTGTAGTTGCCGAGATTAACAATAATGTAATCAAGACAGAGATTGAAAGACTTGTTTTGAAACCGGATTCCACGGATCTTGATACAGTGCTTCAGAATATTCAGACAGAAGGACAGAAGTTGTTTGATGCAGAAAAGTAATTAAGTGGTACAGGGGGAGAGATGGAGCAGCCGTCTCTCCCTTTTTGAGAAGAGGAGAAAAATATATGAGTGGTAAAGAAATAAATAAGAGGGCAGAGGGGGTCCTGGTGAGGAAGGAAAGAAGATACTTTTATCTGTTTATATCTCCCTGGCTGATCGGCTTTTTTCTGTTGACGATAGGGCCTATGCTGTATTCCTTTTACGGGGCATTATGTGATTGGGACGGAATGTCTATGCCACGGTTTATCGGACTGGACAATTATTTACGAACTATTGGAAGCAATCAGGATTTCAGAAGAGCACTGGTCAATACCTTTGTGTATGCGGTTTTTTCTGTACCGACCAGTATGATATTTGCCCTGTTTCTGGCATTTTTGCTGAACAAAAATCATAAAGGTGCAGGGATTTTTCAGGCATTGTTCTATTTCCCTTCTGTAGCGGCAGGGACGGCGGTGTACATGGTATGGATTTGGCTGTTTAACGCGGAAACAGGGGTTTTTAATTATCTTCTGTCTCTGATTGGAATAGAGGGACCAAGATGGCTCTCCAGTGCGGAGTGGGCTATGCCATCGCTGATTATCATGAATTTAACCTTTTGCGGCCAAGCTATGTTGATTTTTTTGGCTGGTTTAAAGCAGGTGCCCGAGACCTATTATGAGGCGGCCGAGATAGACGGAGCTTCGGAATGGCAGAAATTTATAAATATAACATTACCTATGATTTCGCCGGTGGTGCTCTTAAATACCATTATGGGAATCATTTCGGCATTTCAGATATTCAATCAGCCCTTTATTATGACAAATGGCGGCCCCATGAAAGCAACTTATATGTATGGAATGCTGATTTATGACACGGCATTTTATTTTCTGCGGTTTGGGGAAGCGGCGGCGCAGTCGTGGATTCTGTGTGTTCTTTTGATGGCTCTCAGTGTGGCAGTAATGAAGCTGATGAACCGGAAAACAGTATACGAACTGTAAGGGAGGGATAGTATAATGAAGAAAAAGAGAACTACGCGCAGGGTATTGGAGAGTATAGTATGGTATCTTATAGTCGGAGCACTTTCCGTTCTATTTATCCTTCCTTTTATATGGATGCTTTCCACAGCCTTTAAGACAGCGCCTCAGTGTGTGGACTATCCGCCGACTTTTATACCGCGGCCGTTTACTCTGCGGGCATTCACGGAGGTATTTGAGATCAGTCCCATATTGACTTATATACGCAATAGTATTGTGATCGTTTTGCTGAATATCTTGGGGACGTTGATAAGCTGCAGTCTGGTGGCGTATGGATTTGCCAGGTTTCGATGTAAGGAAAATGGCTTCTGGTTCACAATCCTTCTTTCCACTATGATGATTCCCGGCTTTACTCTGATTATACCGCAGTTCAGCCTGTATACCAGGCTGGGATGGGTAAATACGATACTGCCCCTGACGCTTCCGGCATTTCTGGCAACAAATGCCTTTTCCGTATTCATACTCCGGCAGTTTTTCATGTCTTTTCCCAGAGAACTTGACGAGGCGGCACGGCTGGATGGGTGCAGTTATATGGGGGTTCTGGTGAGGATTTTGCTGCCTAATTCCAAAACATCCATGTTTGTAGTAGCATTGTTTTGTTTTGTAGGTGTGTGGAATGACTTTTTTGGTCCTATGATTTATTTAAATGATATGGAGAAGTATACACTGGCAGTAGGACTTGTGATGCTAAAGGCTTCTCAGGGAGCCACTCTGGATATGGGACCGATGATGGCGGGGGCATTACTGGCTGTGATACCCACATTTTTCCTGTACCTGACATGTCAGAAATATTTTGTACAGGGAGTTGTAACAAGCGGACTGAAGGGATAAGGAGGTAAAAAGATATGTTTCAGGAATTGGTACATAAAGCGGATTTGGGAAACGGGTATTACATAAACCCTGTTCTGGACGGAGATTATGCGGATCCGGCAGTGTTTCGCGAGGGAGAAGATTATTATCTCACTGCATCTACAGGGGAATATTTGCCAGGACTTTCAATTTATCATTCCAGAGATTTGGTAAACTGGGAGCTCTTGTGTCACCCTCTACATGATTTCGAGGGGGCGGTCTGGGCACCGGATTTTCTGAAGTATGAGGGAAAATACTACATTTATTTTTGTGCCTCCGGAACAAACTGGGTAATATGGTCAGAACGCCTGGAAGAGGGGTGGAGTCAGGCCATCGACCTGAAAGTGGGTCATATTGATCCTGGACATGTGGCAGATGAAAAGGGAAACAGATATCTGTTTTTGTCAGATAATTGCATGGTGCCTCTGTCCCGGGATGGACTCAGCGTGACAGGAGAGATGGTACAAGTACTTAAGGCGGCCGAAATACCGGATGATTGGGATGTGGAAGGGGCTTTCCCGGAGGCACCGAATGTTTTTAAGAAAGATGGCTATTATTATCTCACCTACGCAGATGGCGGGACTGCCGGACCGGCCACTTCCCATATGATCATGGCGGCAAGGGCGAAGGACGTCTATGGACCATGGGAACTGTCACCTTACAATCCTATTGTACATACCTGGAATCGTCATGAAAAGTGGGTATCAAAAGGGCATGGGCATTTTGTGGAGGATACCGAAGGTAAGTGGTGGGTGATTTACCATTCTTATGAAAATGGATATGAGACGCTGGGGCGCAAGCTCCTTTTATCTCCTGTGGAGTTTACAACTGATGGTTGGTTCAGAGTTACCGCACCGGCGGATCAGGCAACGCTCAAACCGGTGGGAAGTGTGGTAATTGGCAGGGACTGCTTTAGCGATGATTTTTCCGGTAACAGGATCAAGGGATGGCGCGCGTGGGGAGAGCGTGACTGGAGCAGATATGAGAAAACCGACAAAGGACTGAAAATTCGCGGTGTGAATGAAAAAATCGGTAAGGGACATCCGCTCACTATCATCACAGGCGATCACAGCTATGAAGTCTGCGTTCATCTGAAAGTAGATATTGGCTGTGAGGCGGGTATTATTCTGCAGTACAATGAGGAAATTTTTAATGCAGTCAGTCTTAAAGAGGGAATGCTCCAGGTTTATCGGTTAGGTATGAAACTGGCGGAGAGAAAGGCAGAATTCAGTGAGTGCTGGCTTAAAATGAAAAATGATGAGCAGTATGTGAGTTTTTACTACAGTGTAGATGGAATTTCCTTTAAAAAGTTAAATTATGTGATTAACGCGGTGAGCCAAAATGCCTGTGCGTATAATGGATTTTTGAGCCTCCGTCCTGGTATTTTTGCTGTAGGCAGCGGAGCTGCGGAATTTCAGAAGTTCCAGTATGTAGGGCTGAATTGATTTTTTTGTCTTTAGCCTGATTGTAGTCATTGGCTGCGGTATGCTATAATGAAAACAAATGAGGTAAACAAAGATGATCATAGAAGATTTACTGGCCAGACGGAATATGACGAAATATCAGCTTGCAAAAGAGGCAGAACTTCCGCAGGCATTATTGGATGATATCTGCAGCGGAAAAGTAAAGCTGGAAAAATGTTCTGCGGAAATCATATACAAAATAGCAAAAGCGCTTGGTGTTTCTATGGAAATGCTTACAGAAGGCGGAATTCGGGAAACAAAGCGGGAGGATACTTACGAGAGTGGATTGCCGGAATATTTGCAGCATGATCTTGACGCATACAAAGAAGGATTGGAAACGAAATCTGATATTCTTGACTGTCTGTGGGGAGAATTGTATGGCAGCATTAACGTGGCAGAAATCACTGATGGTGTCATTACACCGGAGCACGCAGATTATCTGAGAAAGAAATATCTTTAAAGGGAGATCGAATGGATCAGAAAAGAGATTTTACTTCTTGCAGCAGGGTGAAGGGCAAAGCATATAATGGAGCCAATGGAAAAAAGATTGCCATAGAATATGAAGGGAATCAGTACATGCTGAAATTTCCGCCCTCAGGTCAGTCAAAGCCTACAGAGCTCTCTTACACCAATAGTTGTTTTTCGGAGCACATTGCCTGTAATATCTTTAATCTTTTGGGGGTTTCGGCACAGGAAACCATGCTTGGAACCTTTGATGTAGCCGGAAAAACTAAAATAGTCTGTGCCTGTCGTGACTTTACCGCAGATGGAAAGCAGCTTTTTGACTTTTGCTCTATCAAGAATACTATTTTAGATTCTGACAGTAATGGAAATGGGACAGAGCTTTCAGATATTCTTGAAACGATAGAAAAGCAACAGTTTGTTGAACCGGATTATTTGCTGCAATATTTTTGGGATATGTTTGTCGTGGATGCATTGCTGGGGAATTTTGACAGACATAATGGCAATTGGGGATTTTTATATGATCCGGTTTTAAAAAGTACCACAACTGCTCCTGTTTATGACTGTGGAAGCTGCCTTTTACCTCAGGCTGACGAGAGTGTTATGCAAAATGTTCTGGAGAGTGAGGAAGCGCTGAACAGGAGAATATTCCAGTTTCCCACCTCTGCTGTGAAGCAAAATGGCAGAAAAATCAGTTATTTTGATTTCCTGACCAGGGCTGAAAATGAAGATTGTAACGAGGCCGTTAAGCGGATTTATGGAAGGTTGGATATGGAGAAGATTAACCATTTGATTGAGGCTACTCCCTATATCAGCGACCTGCAGAAAGCATTCTATAAACGATATATAAATGCAAGGGTATCCCTGATTCTTGCCCCAGCCTACAGTATCACATCTCTTTAAAAATAAGGGAGAACGAGTGCGTTCCTGCCGGAGAAATACAGGCATGACAAGGCTGGCTATTGAAAAAATGAGGCGGTATTTTTGACTTTCAAAGAAATTCCGGTTGACAAAATCGCTGCTTTTGAATATGCTGATACTGTAAATGTTTTATTTAACATAAGGATGGCTGGCGAAGCCTGACATCCGTTGTGTAGTTTCTGATCGTGATATAAAGCAAATGCGGAGAACGGAGAGAGTATATTATCGGTATCTGTCCAGAGAGGGAATGCCAGCGGCTGAAAGCATTCCTGCAGATGAATAATAGAAGTGCATCCGGGAGCAGGTTCTTTGAAGGACAATGCATATGTTTGCAAAGTCTGGTAGCAGGACACGTGATTCACACGTTACGTGAAGGAAACAGTCTGACAGATACAGGCGCTTTGGCAGTGCTTATCCGGAACTGTTTCTGATGAGTGGAGGCCAAAAGCCTCTAATAGAGTGGAACCGCGGATAACTTCGTCTCTTAATGAGGGACGGAGTTTTTTGTTTTACAAAAATCCGATGCATGAATTCTTTATATTACACCAATCAGACGAAGGAGCAATTGTGGGAGTGATTAAAAATCTAAAGGAAGAGATAGCGATTATCAGACAAAGGGATCCGGCTATCCACTCCTCCATGGAAGTTTTTTTGTATCCCAGCTTCAGAGTAATGCTGCATTACCGGCTGGCTCATAAGCTGTATCTGAAAAAGCATTATTTTTGGGCGAGATGGGTTTCCCAGCGGGGAGTGAGGAAAACAGGCATTGAGATTCATCCCGGCGCGCAGATCGGAAAAGGCTTTTTCATTGACCATGGAAATGGCGTTATTATCGGAGAGACTACTATCATCGGCGACAATGTGACCCTGTATCAGGGTGTGACTCTTGGAGGAACAGGAAAGGAGCAGGGGAAAAGGCATCCCACCATCGGCAACAATGTAATGATCAGTGCGGGCGCCAAAGTGCTTGGTTCCTTTACCATAGGGGATAACTCCAAGATCGGAGCGGGAAGCGTGGTGCTCGAGGGGGTGCCGCCTAATTCTACGGTAGTGGGGGTACCGGGGCGGGTGGTGAAGCGCAATAATATGGCGCTGCCTCAGGAGGATTTAGATCAGGTTAACCTGCCCGACCCGATCAAAGAGGATTTAAATATCCTGCATCATGCCAACACGGAGCTCACCAACTCTCTGATTGATTTAGACAGAGAACTGCGGGAGATGAAGAACAAATGCAGAAAAGGGCAAAAATGTCAGGAGTGCCCCAATAATACGGAATAGAAGAACAGTGTGAAAAATAATTTTTTACACACAATGTTGTGCCTGCGGCCCAAAGTGTGCAGGTTACGGAAAGGACATAGTTATTAATATGAAAATTTACAACACACTTTCAGGAAAAAAGGAAGAATTTAAGCCCTTAGAGGAGGGCAAGGTGAAAATGTATGTGTGCGGGCCAACCGTATACAACCTGATCCATATCGGCAATGCACGTCCTATGATTTTGTTTGACACCGTGCGTCGGTATATGGAATACAAGGGCTATGAGGTAAACTATGTGTCCAATTTTACCGATGTAGATGACAAGATCATCAAGAGAGCAATGGAAGAGGGGGTAGATGCTTCCGTGATCTCCGAGCGCTATATTGCCGAGTGCAAAAAAGACATGGAGGCAATGAACGTAAAGCCGGCCACCGTTCATCCCAAGGCCACAGAGGAAATTGACGGCATGTTGGAGATGATTAATACTCTGATCGAAAAGGGCCATGCCTACAAAGCGGAGGATGGAACGGTTTATTTCCGTACCAGAAGCTTTAAGGGTTATGGAAAGCTTTCCCATAAAAACCTGGATGATCTTCAGGGAGGGAACCGTTCTCTTCTGGTAACAGGTGAGGATCAAAAGGAGGATCCCCTGGATTTTGTCCTCTGGAAGCCAAAAAAGGAAGGAGAGCCCTACTGGGAGTCCCCCTGGTGCCAGGGCCGTCCGGGATGGCACATTGAGTGCTCGGTGATGAGCAAAAAGTATCTTGGGGAGGAGATTGATATCCACGCCGGAGGCGAGGACCTGGTATTTCCTCACCACGAAAATGAGATTGCTCAGTCGGAGGCAGCCAACGAGAAGCCTTTTGCAAAGTATTGGATGCACAATGCCTTTTTAAATATCAATAACCACAAAATGTCCAAGTCTCTGGGAAACTTCTTTACGGTGAGGGATGTCAGCGAAAAGTATGATCTTCAGATACTGCGCTTTTTCATGCTTTCGGCCCATTACAGAAGCCCCTTAAACTTTAGCGAAGAGTTGATGGAAGCGGCGGGCAATGGCTATGATAGGATTGTAAACGGAGTCAGCAATTTAAATTATTTGCTGGAAACGAGCAAATCTGATAAAATGAGTGAAGAGGAACAGACGCTGGTGAAGAAGGCGGAGGGTTATGTTGCCAAATTCGAGGAAGCCATGGAGGATGACTTTAACACGGCGGATGCCCTGGCGGCAATCTTTGAGTTGGTGAAATTTGCCAATTCCCATGCGAATGCCGAGAGGAGCAGAGAGTTCCTTGAGAGCCTGAAAGAAGAAATCCTTACCCTTTCCGGTATCTGCGGACTGATCGTTGAGAAAAAGCCGGAGCTTCTGGATGAGGATATTGAGGCGCTGATCAAAGAACGGCAGGAGGCAAGAAAGGCAAAAAATTTCGCCCGTGCTGACGAGATCAGAAATGAGCTGCTTGACAAGGGGATTATTTTGGAGGATACCCGAGAAGGGGTTAAATGGAAGAGAGCATAAGTTTACTGACAATGATTAAAGAAAGCTTTGCATTAAAAGAGGTGGATATCAGAACATATTCACCTCTTACGCTTGCCTATATCGGAGATGCGGTCTATGACCTGATCTTTCGCACGGCAGTGGTACAAAGGGGTAATACCTCGGCACATAAGCTTCATATTCAGACCACACAGTATGTAAAGGCGCCTGCCCAGGCCCGCCTGGTGGAAGCCGTCATGGAGGAATTATCTGAGGAAGAGTTTACAGTGTATAAAAGGGGAAAAAATGCAAAACCTTATACCATGGCAAAAAATGCCACGATCGAAGAATACAAAAAGGCAACCGGATTAGAGGCACTGGTAGGATATTTATATCTGACAGATCAGATGGAGAGAGCGCTTGAGCTGATACAGATTGGCTTGAACAGGACAGAGCAGGTTTTCTCTTAAGGTAGATAAGCCTGGAAGAAAACTTCCCAACATTGAAATTAGTGACCGCCAAGGCGGACATGGGGGTGTAAGATGAAAGAACAAAAGCTGGAAAATAAACAGAAAGAGGATTCTCTCAAAGAAGAATCCTTCTTTGAGGAATCCCTTATCGAAGGAAGGAATGCTGTCATTGAAGCTCTGCGCTCCGGACGCCCGGTAGATCGAATTTATATCCAGGACGGTATTCAGGATGGCCCGGTTATGACGATCAAACGGGAGGCAAGGAAACGGGAACTGGTGATTAAATATGTGGCCAGAGAGCGTCTTGACCAGATGTCAAAGACCGGAAGGCATCAGGGGGTGATTGCCTCTGCGGCGGCTTACGAATACGGAACGGTTGAGGAGATGCTGCAGTTGGCAGAGGAAAAAGGAGAAGCGCCTTTTCTTTTCCTGTTGGATAATATTGAAGACCCCCACAATCTGGGAGCCATTATCCGGACGGCCAACCTCTCTGGCGCCCATGGAGTTATCATCCCCAAAAACCGCGCGGTCGGGTTGACTGCCGTGGTAGCTAAGGCCTCTGCAGGAGCGCTGAATTATACACCGGTTGCCAAAGTCACCAATCTGGCAAGAACCATTGAGGAGCTTAAGGAAAAAGGGCTTTGGTTTGTGTGCGCGGATATGGATGGTACTCTCATGTATGACCTGAATCTGACAGGCCCCATCGGCCTGGTAATAGGAAATGAGGGGGAAGGCGTGGGCAGGCTGGTAAAGGATAAATGTGATATGACTGCCGCTATTCCCATGAAGGGAAATATCGATTCCCTGAATGCCTCTGTTGCTGCAGGGGTGCTTGGGTATGAGATCGTGCGGCAGAGGTTGAGATTAACATAAGGATAGTTATGGGAAAGATAAACAGGGTTTTGCTGATGCTGATTGCCATGGGAGCGATTATGCTTACCGCGGTGGGAGTTGACAGAGGCATGCAGTATTTTGAAGATCAGAGACTGGAAGCGGAAAGACTGGAGAGATATGAACAGGCTTATGCGGATGTGGCGAATATAGAAATGACCATCAGCCAGTTGGCTCGGGATCAGAAGGCAATTGAGGCATATTTGGAGGAGCACAGAGAATTCTTTGATGAGGCGGAAGGATTTGCAGAAGAAAGTGCAGACTTTCTTTTGGAAGATAGTGAGGGAGATGCTTCTGATGGAATGAAGGGTGGCCTTGGCGATGACATGAATGTTTCTGGTAATGGGACAGACTGTGTTTCGTCAGATGAGCTGGGAGGCGTTTCCGGCAATGGTACGGGCAGTGTCTCAGAAAACAGTATAGGGGGAGTTTCTGACAATGCTATAGGTACTATCTCTGCAAATGACATAGGGGATATATCCGGAAATAAGCTGAGAGAGATTTCTGGCAATGGAATTTTCCAGGTATCCGGCAACGAGATGTGGAGTGTAACCGGAGATTATATATGGGACGCGGATGAGAATGTCTGGAGGAATGTATCTGGAAATATCATAGACCCATTTGCGCTGAGTACAGATATGGCAGAGTCTGATGCTTCCGATGTGAAAGAGCAGGACAAAGAAGAAAAGGAACTGACACTTTTGGAGCGGCGCAAAATTCGTGGCTCTTACATGGAAACACGGATGCAGAATAAGTCAGACCAGGAGCTGATCGCTCAAAGACCGGTGGACTTCTCGGAAGTTTCCATTGCCTGTCTGGGAGACAGCATTACGGAAGCGGCGAATTTAAGCGACCAGGAGAATTATAAGCAATATGCCTATCCAGCCAGACTTAAGGAGCAGTTAGGAGCCAAGAATGTGACCAATCTTGGGATTGGCGGCTCGTCTATCGGAAGGTATTGGGAAAATGCTTTTGTGGACAGATACAAAGAGATACCGCAGGATACGGATTTAATTCTTGTGATGGGAGGCACCAACGACGGTTTTTGCATGAACCAGGAAGAATTGGGCTCCTTTCAGGAACGCAAGGCGAGAACCTTTATTGGGGATTTGGACGAACTGCTTCGGGGACTTAAGGAAAATTACCCGCAAGCCAGAGTCGTGCTTGTAACGCCCCTTCCCAATGTGCTTCACGATATTTTAAGAAAGGAAAGGGATTACCTTTTGCCTCAGAGCACCATTGTAAATACCATGAAAGCGCTGGCTGAGGAATACGGGATAGAGGTAATTGACCTTTATAATTCCAATATACTGGATACCCATGATGCCGCAGTGATCTATAATTATATGCCGGACGGCGTACATTGTAATCCGGATGGCTATACCCTGCTTGCGCAGCATCTTGCGGCGGAGTTGATTCGTTTGTATCAGGATGAAATGGCAGGTTGAACCTTTTTTCTACCTATGTTATACTGCACCTATAGAGAAAGGGGATGAGAGAATGCATATCAGAAAAATCCTTATGGCGGCGACGGCAGGGCTGGCGATGTCAATGCTCGTGGCACTTCCGGTTTCCGCACATGGTCATCATCACCAGAGCAGGACAGATACCGCATATCCTGTCTGTACATTTGAGGATTGTACAGAGGAAGGGTGTCATCTTCATGATGGGGAATATTATTGTGGCTATGACCATGAGGATGGCTACTGCGACGGTTCCTGCAGACCTGTCAGGCGCGCAGCGTCGGGGCATAGGGCTGGCAGAGGACACGGGTGCCATTAGAGGATGAAACGGCAGAAAGACAGGCAGCGTTGAATTACGCTGTCTGTTTGTCGTTACAATAAGCAGGTTGAGAGCAGGACGCATCAAGGAGGCAGCGATGGACAAAGATTATGAAAAGTGCAGCGATGAGGAGCTGATTGTGCGGCTGCGGGATGGAGAATCTGCCATTACCGATTACATTATGGACAAATACAAAAATCTGGTGCGCAGCAAGGCGAAATCTATGTATATCTTAGGAGCTGACCGGGAGGATCTGATCCAGGAGGGTATGATCGGACTTTTCAAGGCCATACGGGATTACGATACGGGACGGGACGCCAGCTTTTTTACCTTTGCAGATCTGTGTGTGTCAAGACAGATGTATACGGCAGTCCAGGCGGCGGGCAGGCAGAAGCATGCGCCCTTAAATACCTATATTTCCCTTTATGCGGGCAGCGCGGAAAATGATAACGGTGGCAAGGGGGAGGAATGGGATCTGATCGACAGCCTGGCTTCCGGGTTTGAAAAAAATCCCGAAGAACTTCTGATTGATAAGGAAAACGTGGAGCTTTTGGAAAAGGTGATGGAGCGGGAACTGAGCAGCTTTGAAAAGCAGGTGCTGGATCTTTATCTTACAGGAATGAGCTACAGCCAGATTGCAAGGGTTTTAGGGCGGGATGACAAATCCACGGACAATGCTCTCCAGAGGATTAAGGCCAAGCTGAAGCGGGCAATTCTTAAATAAATCTAAAGATATAAAAATACAGTAAAAAAATAAAAGGGTATATTGACAGAAAAAGGGTTTGTCAATATACTTTTTTTGTGCCGACCGACTGGTCGGACGGAAAACAGAAAAAGACTTAAAAGAGAGGATGTAAATACATATGCTGTCAAAATTCAGTGTGAAGAAGCCGTACACCGTGCTGGTGGCAGTGGTTCTTGTAATTGTGCTGGGAGTTGTCTCCTTTACGAAAATGACGACAGATCTTTTGCCGAGTATCAGTCTGCCATATGTGATTGTGATGACTGCTTATCCGGGAGCCAGTCCGGAAACGGTGGAGATGGTGGTCACCAAGCCAGTGGAATCCTCCATGGCTACGGTGAGCAATATTGAGAGCATCAGCTCTGTTTCCAGTGAAAACTATTCCATGGTTGTCCTTGAATTTGCCCAGTCTGCGGATATGAATGCGGTGTCTCTGGAAATCAGGGAAAATCTGGATCAGATTAAGAGCTATTGGGATGACTCTGTGAGCAACCCCATTATCATGAAGCTGAACCCCGATATGCTTCCGGTAATGATCGCAGCGGTGGGCGGCAACAATATGGATGCCTCCGAGGTCACTCTTATGACGGAGAATACCATCATACCAGAGCTTGAGAGCATTGACGGCGTGGCCTCAGCCAATGCTACGGGACTTTTGGAGGAAAGTGTCAACGTGATCATCCGCCAGGAAAAGGTGGATAAGATCAATAAACAGGTATTCGGCTCCATAGATGAAGAAATAGATGAGGCCAAGGAAGAGTTAAATGAGAGTAAGGAAGAGGTCTATGACGGTCAGGCGGAGATTAGCAGTGCTCGGAAGGACTTAGAGGATTCTAAAAGAGAGCTTGCAGATAAGCGGCAGGAGCTGGCGGATTCTAAAGTAGAGCTGGAGGATTCCCGTAAGGAGTTGGAGGACGGCCAGGCAGAAATCGATGAGAACAGGGCGAAGCTGGAGGAAGGAAAGACCGAGCTTGCCAATCGAAAGGAAGAAGCAACCCGCCAGCTCGCGGAGACGGAGACGAAGCTTCTTACTGCCAAATCGGAGGCTGAGGCGGCAAAAATCCATGTAAAGATGGAAGCTGAAACCTTCAGGATGTTGTTACAGAAGGCAGAAGAGGAGCTAGAAAGAATCGAAACAGAAAACTCTGAGCCAGAGAATACACCGGAGATGGATCAAATTAGTGCCAATATCCAAGAGGGAAATGAGTTATCTTCGTTGATAGAATCCAAATATGGGGATGTGGAATATTCTCTGTGGGAGGAATCTGACAGAGTCAGGATAGAACAGTTTTTGTCAACCAGCTTCGATGAAAATGCCGGAATGGGGGATGTACTTTCCCAGATTTTCGAGGTGATACAGGGATATGAAGGGCAGTATGATGTGCTATACGAGGCCCTGAAAAGCGGCTGGGAAGCTCAGAAAGTCGAAGCGATCGCCAAGGCAAAGGAGACAATAGCGTCTTACGAAGGAAAAATCGATGAAATGGAAGGGCAGATGTCCGAGTTAGACGAGGGGCTTTCCCAAATCGACGAAGGTTTAAGTCAGCTCTACAAGGGAAATCTGACGGCAGCTACGGAGTTTGCCAACGCCCAGACCACCATCAGCTTAGGAGAACTGCAGCTCGGCACGGCCGAGGCTCAGCTCGAAGCCGGCAAAACCCAGTTAGAGGCGGTGGAAGAACAGCTGAAATCCGGGGAAGAGCAGCTTGATGCCGGGGAAGAACAGATTAAGGACGGAGAAGAACAGTTAAAAGACACGGAAGAGCAGCTGGCAGACGCCCTGCAGCAGATTCTTGACGGGGAAGAGCAGCTTGAAGAGAACCGTGAGCAGGCCTATGACAAGGCGGATATGCACAGCATCCTTACTGTGGAGACCGTGGAAAAGCTGCTGATGGCCCAGAACTTTTCCATGCCGGCGGGCTATGTGACCGAAAACGGAATCTCTTACCTGATCCGAGTGGGAGATAAGCCGGAGAGTATCGAAGAACTGAAAAAAATGCCCTTGATGAACCTGGAAATGGACGGCGTGGATGTGATCACCTTAGGGGATGTGGCGGATGTATTTATGACCGATAATTCCGGAGATATCTATGCCAATGTGAATGGAGCGCCGGGTATCATGGTGACGATGCAGAAGCAGACAGGGTATTCTACCGGGGATGTATCGGACAGGATTTTGGAGAAGTTTGACGAGCTCATGGAGGAAAACGAGGATCTGATGCTGATCACCCTGATGGATCAGGGGGTTTACATTGATCTGGTAATGGACTCTATTTTAAATAACATCCTTTTCGGGGCGGTGCTTGCAATCCTTATCCTGATTCTTTTCTTAAAGGACCTGCGTCCCACGGCAGTGATTGCCTTTTCCATCCCGATCAGTCTGGTGACGGCCATTGTCTGTATGTATTTTTCGGGAGTTACCTTAAATGTAATCTCCTTATCAGGTCTGGCGCTGGGAATCGGTATGCTGGTGGATAACTCTATCGTGGTGATTGAAAATATTTACCGTCTGCGAAGGGAAGGACGAACGGCCAGAGAGGCGGCCATCCAAGGAGCAGGGGAGGTGGCAGGAGCGATCATGGCTTCCACCCTTACCACGGTGTGCGTGTTCCTGCCCATCGTATTTACAGAAGGGATTACCCGGCAGCTTTTTGTGGATATGGGACTGACGATTGCATACTCCCTGCTGGCCAGCCTGGTGATCGCCCTCACGGTGGTGCCGGCCATGGCATCGGGGATGCTGGTAAAGACCAGGGAAACCTCTGACGGAAAATTTTTTACCGGGCTTACCAATATCTATGAGAAGGTGCTCTCGCTTGCACTGAAATGGAAACCTGTGGTACTTCTTTTGGTGGTGGCTTTGCTGGGAGTCAGCGCCTATGCGTCCTATTCCAAGGGTACGGCCTTTATGCCGGATATGGACAGTACCCAGTTTAACATGTCGATCACTTTGCCGAAGGATACGCCGCTTTCAGAGACGGCAAAGGTTACGGATGAGGTGGTGGACAGACTCCTTGCAAGAGAGGATGTGTCCGACGTGGGCGCCATGGCTGCCACATCTTCCATGTCCATGCTGACCGGCGGTGGAAATACGGCCACCAATGCCACTACTCTTTATCTTGCCATGAGGGAGGATAAGGAAAAATCCAACGAGGTGATCGCCGATGAGATTATGGAAGATCTGACGGATATCTGTGAGGAAAATGAGGCGGAAATTGTAATTGACACATCCTCCATGGATATGAGCGCCATGGGAGGAAGCGGCATCACGGTGCAGGTCAGAGGACGTGACCTGGATACGATGCAGGAGATTGCCATGGATATTGCGGCGATTGTAGAGAGCGTAGAGGGAACGGAAAATGTTTCCGACGGCCTGGAGGAGTCTACCGGAGAACTGCGGGTAATCGTTGACAGGGATAAGGCCATCGAACATGGAATGACAGTGGCGGAGATTTTCAGTCAGCTTTCCGAAAAGCTGGCGGAGAGCGCCAGCGCCACCACCCTTGAGACGGCGGAGAATGAATTTGATGTTTTTGTAAAGCATGGCACGGATATCACCCTTACCAGAGAGCTGGTAAAGGATGTGGTTCTGGAGCGAACCAAACAGGACGGCACCAAGGAGAAGATTCCGTTATCTGATGTTGCGGATTTTGAGAATACGATTTCTCCCAATTCGGTGAACCGTGCAGACCAGAACCGTTACATTGCGGTATCTGCCGGGATTGCGGACGGCTATAATGTAGGCCTTGTCTCCAATGAAATAGAGAGAGAACTGGATAAATATGAGATGCCTTCCGGCTACAGCCTTGTGATGAGCGGTGAAAATGAGACGATTATGGATGCCATGGAGCAGCTTTATCTGATGCTGGTTCTGGCGCTGATCTTTATGTACCTGATCATGGTGGCTCAGTTCCAGTCGCTGCTCTCTCCCTTTATCATTATGTTTACCATTCCCCTTGCCTTTACCGGCGGATTTCTGGGACTGGTGATCAGCGGAAGCGAGCTCAGTGTGATTGCATTGATCGGATTTGTAATGCTTTCGGGAATTATTGTAAATAATGGGATTGTACTGGTGGATTACACCAATCAGCTGCGCAGTGAGGGGATGAATAAACGGGAAGCGCTCCTTACCGCAGGCAGAACCAGGCTGCGCCCGGTGCTTATGACGGCGCTTACTACGATCCTGGCGCTCTGCACCATGGTGTTCAGTCATGATATGGGTTCTGAAATGGCAAAACCCATGGCAATCGTTACCATTGGCGGGCTTACCTACGGTACTTTGCTTACTCTGGTGGTGATTCCCTGTATTTATGATATTTTCCGGAGAGAGAAAAAGGGTTCCGGCGGGGCAGAAATTTCCGTTTTACAGGAAGATGCGAATGAGGAGGGATAATTTATGGAGGGTATCAAGCAGCCGCCGAAGGTAAAGGCGGTATACAGAGCCGTGATCTCACTGTTTGCGGAAGGCGCTGATTTAAACAGCCTTACTGTTGCAGAGATTGCCGAGAAGGCGGGAATCGGCAAAGGAACGGTTTATGAGTACTTTAAGAATAAGGAAGAAATGATTGCCGGAGCGCTCTTTCATCAGATGAAGATATGCTGTGAAAGTCTCTATGAAGAGATCAGCCGTAAGAAAAGGCTGTATGATAAGTTCGAAATCATACTTGTGAACATGGAAAAGGAAATGACGGAGATCACCTTTTTTATCCGCGCTTTATATGTGATGGTGGATAACTCTGCCGTCAGCGGCAGGCTGCGGGAGCTGTGGAGGGCGAAAGGAGAGGAGGAAGTGCCGGTAATTGACCTGATGCGCCGCATTATCGGCGACGAGATCGGCCCGGATGAGAAAATGGAGGAAAAGGATATGGACTATCTGGTCATGACAGTCCTCTCAAGGCTGATCACCTATGCCATTTATCAGTTCGGCGCCGAAGCGAAAATCAAAGTAGACAGAAAAACCATGCGGGAGAGACTCTGTATGGATATATGCCGGGATGTGGAAAGCGCCAGAGGAGGGCAGAAATGGGAATATGCTATATCGTAGGGGCCGGTGAATTTGGCGATGGGACTTTTACGCCCGGGGAAGAAGATCTGGTGATTGCCTGTGACGGCGGCTATGCCCATTGCCTGGAGCGGGATATCAGGACGGATTTGGTGGCGGGAGATTTTGATTCTCTGGGATATGTGCCAAAGCACCCACAGGTGATCAGACTTAAGACAGAAAAGGATGATACGGATACCGGCTGGGCCCTGCAGGAGGGCTGGAGAAGAGGCTACCGTGAATTTGTGATCTTCGGAGGAACCGGAGGAAGAATCTCCCATACGGTTGCCAATATTCAGTTACTTGCTGATTTGGCAGATAAGGGCGGCAGGGGTCTCATGATTGGAAAGGGAACCTGGTACCGTGTCATCCGCAATGAGGAGATTTCCTTTGACGCCGGGGAAAAAGGTTTCCTCTCCGTTTTCTGTATGGGAGATGTGGCAAAAGGCGTCTTTGAGAGCGGGCTTAAGTACGGGCTCACAGACGCGGTTCTGACAAAGGAATATCCGGTAGGTGTGAGCAATGAGTTTATCGGGAAAGAAAGCCGGGTTTCGGTGCGGGAAGGCACTTTGCTGCTGATAGGAGAAAGGACAGGAGGAAACGAACAGTAAGATGGAAAATAAAAGTATTTTGAGAAATAAGTTCTACCTGTATTTGACAGAATTTTTCGCCGGTATGAGTGTGATGGCGGTGGAGATGGGAGCCAGCAGGCTGCTTGCACCGTACTTCAGCTCTTCCCAGATTGTCTACACGATTGTGATCGGCACAATCATGATTGCCATGGCCCTTGGAAATGTGTGGGGCGGGCGCAGTGCGGACAAAGATCCCAATCCGGACAGGCTCTACCGCCGGATTTTGATCTCGGCGGTGTGGATTGCCGCCATTCCCCTGGTTGGAAAATATGTGATTCTGGGAGTTTCCGGACTGCTGATTCTGACGGTGAGCAATAACTTCCTGGTGCTGGCAGCCTTTATCGCCTGTATGGTGATCTTTGTATTTCCCCTGTTTTTGCTGGGAACGGTGACGCCTTCCCTGGCGAAATATACGGTGGGGAGCCTTGACGAGAGCGGTAAGATTGTGGGAACCCTGGGAGCCTTTAATACCATCGGGAGCATTCTGGGTACTTTTTTGCCCACCTTTGTGACGATTCCGGAGGTAGGAACATCGGTGACTTTCCTGATCTTTTCCGGGGTGCTGCTGGCGCTGGCACTGGTTTATTTTATCAATAAGAAGACGAATCAGGCGGGGGTGGCGGCGGCGGTTATCCTGTTTGTGATCTGCAGTATCTTCGGCCACTCGGACAGCTTTGCTTTCTGGGAAAAGGATTTGGCCTACGAAGGGGAGTCCATTTACAATTATCTTCAGGTGAAAGAAAATGACAATAGTGTCATTCTATCTACCAATGTGCTCTTTGGTGTGCAGTCCATTTTGAAAAAGGATGATTCCCTGACAGGGATGTATTATGACTATGCCCTGGCGGCGCCGCTGATGACGGAGGGCAGTGAAAAGGAGAAAGAGGTGCTCATTCTGGGCATGGGTACCGGAACCTATGCCAGGCAGTGCCGGAAATATTTTGACGGCGTTTCGGTGGAGGGCGTGGAAATCGATGCCAAAATCACTGAGCTGGCGCACCGGTATTTTGAACTGCCTAAGGAGGTGAAGGTGACCACCTATGACGGCAGGGCCTATCTCCAGGCGGTGGACAAAAAATATGACGTGATCATGGTGGATGCCTATCAGGATATCACCATTCCCTTTCAGATGTCCTCAAAGGAGTTTTTTACCATGGTGCGGGAGCATCTGAAGGAGGATGGTGTGATGGTGGTGAATATGAATATGCAATCCGGGGAGGAGGGCAGCATCAACCAGTATCTGACGGACACCATTGCCAGCGTATTTGACACGGTTTACACCGTAAATGTGTCAGGCTCCACCAACCGGGAATTGTTTGCGTCGACGAGCAGCCGGATTGGCGAGGTGCTCGCAGAAAATACCCGGGCGCTTGCGGATGAGCAGCTACAAGCCATGATGGAGCGGGTATCGGAGAATCTGGAGAAATGCGGGAAAGGAGAGCACATCCTCACCGATGACAAGGCGCCTGTGGAGCTTTTGGGAATGCGGGTGATCGATCAGATTATTCGGGATGAGATTGGCTATTACAGGGATATCTTCAAGGAACAGGGGATTTCGGGACTGCTGGGGTCTATGTAGTTTTGTACCATCATAATATGGCGTGTTTTGTAAAAGCGCAATTTGTCGAACTGCAAATTGGGCGGGGTAAATTCCTTATTGGTGGGGTATAAGTCATCATTTTTCCGGTCCTGATGATCCCAATCTCTGCGTGATCCGGTTCACGACACAGCGTTATATCCTGTTTATAGACTGGGAACAAGTAAAGGGTGAAATAAATGAATAACCGAACAAAGACCACTGACTATGTTACTGTTCACCGAAAAAGGGTATAGCTGCTTGATAGCAAACAGGCTATAGAAAACTTTCTATACAAGTTTTATCCTTTAGGGAAATGGATGTATGATAAAACAACAGTAAATCGAAAATTGGAGGAACAATAATGCAAAATGTAAGAATTTATGAAATGCCAGTCTGTAAAATGGTTTCGTCTGGAACGGGTATGTTTGGTGAGGGTAATTTTAATATATTTGATGAATGGTTATCTTCGCAAAAACGCAGTCTGTTCCCAAAAGATTTTCTATATTGGGCTGGTGAGGGCTTTGTTTGGCTATATATGTATGAAGATGGCATGAATATTCCAAAAGAATTTGAAATAATAGATTTTCAAGGAGGTCTTTATGCTGTAGCAACTGATATAGACCAGAAAACAGATAAGGAGCTTATGGATGCTGAAATAGATAATTTTCTAGGTGAAACTGGATTTGAGCGTGACACATCACGTCCGGAATTAGGAAATATCATTACGTCACCGCGTGCAAAGAAAATAATGGGATATGAGCAGATGGACTATTATTTTCCAATAAAAGCAAAATAAATTCCGATCGGGAAGCTCCGTTATTATGATGAGGAAACAGGCGGTTTTTGTCTGGAGGAGAACAGGTATGAAATTTACATGCTATGCTCCTGTCAAGGAGGTGTGATTTCGATGACGAACAGACAGAAAGCCGCAATGGAAACTAGACGCAGACTCCTGGAGACAGGAGAACGAATGATCGCAGAACAGGGCTTTTCAAATGTTTCCATTGATGACATTGTAAAAGCCTGTGGTGTAGCAAGAAGGACTTTTTATACTTATTTCAAAAATAAGTAGGAGAGAAAAATGAAGAAAGTACGTTTTGAGAAGAAAAAGTATACATATTTGGATTCCCTGAGATTTTCTATAATCAGTTCACCTGTGTGTACGATATTGTATTTGATTCTGTCTCTTGCTGTTGCAATTCTGCCAACCTACCAGGTTATTATTAATGCAAGATTTATTGATAATGCGCTGGGACTTATAGACGGCACCGCAACAAAAAGAGCGGTATATATTTCACTGGCGATTGTTATCGGGATTATAGCATATCAATGGCTTGTTGAGCCCATAAAGGCCTATCTTGCCAACAAAATCGAGATGGATATGAGGGCCAGTCTTAAGGGCGCATATGTTGAAAAATGTTCAAAGATTGAGTTTAAGTATGTTGAAAATACGGACAGTATGGATTTAATGAACCGTGTTGCCGACACAATGGAGCATAAGTTTATCGACGGCTTTACAAATGTAGTCAATCTGATATCGCTGTTTATGACAATTGCGGGACTTCTTATTGTCCTTATCACACAGATTGCCTGGGTTGCACTGATTATTATAGCTGTTGCCATACCGCTTCTCTATCTTTCGTTCATAAGCGGAAAGGCAACCTATGAGGCCAATAAAGAGATTACCAAATATCAGAGAAAATACAAATATCTCACTACCGTAATGACGGGAAGAGAAAATGTTGATGAGAGAACGGTATTCGGATATAACGAAAAGCTTAATGACAAGTGGTTTGAGCAGTATGAGATTTCCAGAAAAATGGAAACAAGAACGCGGGCCAAATGGTTTGTAAAGCTTAAATCCGGAAGTATGATAACAGCATTTCTGTGTACCTTTATTGCAGCAATGCTTATCAACCCTGTTGCAACGGGAACTATTACAATCGGTATGTTCTTTTCACTGATAAATGCGACCTTTGATCTTGTACACACCATGTCATGGTCACTCACAAGATTGATCGAGGCTGTATCCACACATATAGAATACCTTAAGGAGATTACAAAGTTTGCAGCATTTGAACAGTATGATAATGCGGATGCCGTGCCTGAAGGCGGTATAGAATTTGAGTCTTTGGAATTCAGGAATGTAACCTTCAAATATCCCGGTACGGAAACCTATATTCTTAAATGTATGAACATGAAGATAGAAGCCGGCAGGCATTATGCCTTCGTTGGGGCAAACGGAGCGGGAAAGAGTACCATTGCCAAACTTCTGACAGGTCTTTATCAGGATTATGAGGGCAGGATACTTATTAACGGAAGAGACCTTAGAGAATATACGGCAGCTCAGCTTAAAGCCTTTTATTCAGTTGTTTATCAGGACTTTGCAAAGTATTCAATTTCAATCTGGGATAATATCGCCATAGGATGCGTTGGCGGAGCGGATGATGAAGCAATCAACAATGCCATAACTGCCCTTAAACTGGACTCGGTTATTGAAGGCCTTGAGGATGGTAAGGATACATTGCTGGGTAAGCTGGCACAAGAAGGCAAGGATCTTTCCGGCGGTGAATGGCAGAGAATCGCCCTTGCAAGATGCTTTGTAAGTGAAGCACCGATTCGTGTACTGGATGAACCCACAGCCGCTTTGGATCCCATTGCGGAAAGTAACCTTTATAGTGAATTTGCAAAGCTTTGTGAAGGAAGAACCACATTGTTCTTCAGTCACAGACTGGGCTCGGTTAAGCTGGCAGACTACATTTACGTAATTGATAACGGACATGTAGAGGAACAGGGAACGCATAACGAGCTAATGGCTGCAAAGCAGCTTTACTATACGATGTATGACAGTCAGAGGAGGTGGTATCAATGAGTGAAAGGACAATAAGTCCCATTAAGATACTTAAGAGGATAACGCCTCTTGTATTTAAGGCAACACCCTTCTTTTTTGGATTGTTCATTGTAATTACAATACTCCATGGCTTGTCATGGGCAGTAAAGATTTTGTTTCTGCAGAAGTTTTATGATACCACCAGTGAAGTAATAAATACAGGCGGAAGCATAAAGACCATATACATTTCTCTTATTGTGTACGGCGTGGTTATTATTCTGGCAGAGCTTGTTAACGCACTTAACAATTTCCTGTATCTGCCATTTAACCAGAAGGTTATCGGAAAATTGATGCAGAAGGTTCATCTTAAGATATCTAAAATTGGAGCCATCGAATATGAAAATGCGTCAACTCTGGACAGCATCAACAAGGCCGAGATGGGAATCAATAATATCTTCAACATGGTATTTTCATTTATCATGATGATAGCATTTTTCCTGCCCTATGTGCTGTTTATGGGAATATGGATTTTTACTATTAAGCCGATTCTGGCAATCGTAATTGTTATTTCCATGATGCCCTGTCTCCTGACAAAGCTTGTGCAGGTAAGTATGTACGCTAATCTTGAGGATGAGATTGCTCCGCTGAGAAGATCCTATGATTATTATGAGAGCACCATCTGCTCCAAGGAATATTTCAAGGAAACGAGAATCCTGGGCGTAACGAACTATTTTAAGAAGCTTTATTATGACACAATGGTTGTTCTGAATAAGAAAAGCCTTAAGGTGGCAAAGAGAGCCTGTCTGTTTGATCTTGCGGGAAAAGGAATAGGCCTTGCGGGTTATCTGGTTGTCCTTCTGCTTTTTGTTAAAGCATTGCTTACAGGTGATATTACGGCGGGTGCATTTGCCGCAATATTCACGGCAATCGTAAAGATGCAGGAAATGGTCGGAGAAATGATTAATCTTGTGGGCGATATAGGTAAAAACAGCGGTTCAATCAACAACCTTCTTGATTTCATAGATATGCCCGAAACAGACGGTGAAACAAAGGTAAATGATTTCTGTGAAAAGATTCAACTTAAGAATGTTTCCTTTACATATCCGGGAGCAAAAGAGGAATCTCTGACAGATGTTAATCTGACAATTAACAAGGGTGAAACCATTGCAATTGTGGGACATAACGGAGCCGGAAAATCAACTCTCGTGAGACTGATTACAGGTATATATCAGCCCACCGGCGGCAGTGTAACAATAGACGGTATATCCACAAAGGATATTAAGTCATCGAGCCTTTACGGACTTATGTCCGGTGTATTTCAGAAATTCCAGAAATATCAGATGACTCTTCGTGAAAATGTTATGATTAGCAATCTTGATACGGAAAGGGAAGACGGAACTCTGCTGGAAACCTTAAAGAAAGCAGATGTGGATATTGAATCACAGTCTTATCCCGACGGTTTGGAAACAATGCTTTCCCGCGAGTTTGACGGCGTCGACCTTTCAGGCGGACAGTGGCAGAGGGTGTCTATTGCAAGAGGTATCAACAGAGACAGTAAGGTAATCGTGTTGGACGAGCCTACTGCAGCAATCGATCCCATTGAGGAGACAAAGATATATAAGAAGTTCAAAGAGATATCCGATGAAAGAACAACGGTGCTTGTAACCCACAGACTCGGAAGTGCCCGAATTGCAGACAGAATCGTTGTTATGGAAAATGGCCGTGTTGCAGAAATCGGAACCCATGATGAGCTGATTCATAAAAAAGGCACATATTATGTTTTGTTCATGTCACAGTCACAGTGGTATGAAAATCAGAATGCTTAATAGGAACGTATAATATGAAGAAAATGTGCGAACTCTTTAAGGAAAGGGTGAGCAGAGGAATAGATTTCGGAAGGCTTAATCTGCTGGGAAGCATATGCGGAGAACTTCTTTCAAAACCGGGCTTTAACGAAGCCGGAGAGCAGTTATATAACCGCGTAAGCAGAGAGTTTTCGGAATGCATGAAGGAGAATAAGGCACCCACAGATGCGGTTTTAAGTTCGGCTATAGACGAGTATCTGGAGGTTTGCAAGGACAGCTCGAACCGGGACAAATGGTGCGAATATTCAAGGTATTTCAAAACCGAGGTGAAGGCTGATGAGTAGAATTCCTGTGTACATATCAGTGTGGGGAGGCGGTCAGGGTGGGCTTTGGCCCGAAGAAGGTACATAAGAAGAACAGGCGGCAGGGGTAGCCCTGCCATTTTTTGTGCGCAGGGGCGCGTGAGGAAGTTTGCTGCCAAGGCAGCACGCGCCCCGCGCGGCGAGCAGGGGAAAATCTTCCCTACTCGATTATAAGCCGTGATTAGGAATGCGCTCCGTGGGCATACTTACAGTATACATGGTAATTTATGGAAATTACCACTGTAAGGACATCTTGCACGGAACCGTTCCGTTGATCGCGGTTAGAAATCCAGAAGTGGCTGTGGAGGTTCCGGCGGGAGGTCTGAATGAAGATCACCTATGAATTTGTAACAGGGGAAATCTCCGAGGGTGAAGTGGACGAGTCCCTCGGAGGGATGCTGCTGGATTTAGACCGCTAGCAGTACAACAACGAACAGAAGGAGACCCGCCGCCATAAAGCCTTTCCGTCCTGTCCGGCACTTCGCGGTTACAATTCTGTGGTCATTTCTTTTACTTCTGTCGACAGGCATTTTCCTAAAAACATGGCCTTGCAGTCGGAAAAGCCAAACAGGTAGGCGAGCATCCCAAACCGGGATCAATAGCACAAGTGCTATGCGCGTTCTGCTCGTTGACGTAGTGGTCGATCAGCAGCTGGATTTCTTTTGATAAATTCATCCTGTCCAGTTCGCCGGAGTATACGTCAGACTTTCGGAGAATCGCCTGGTATTCCCCTTCACTGCTTACGATGCCATTCATGACTCCGTTCATGCGGGTGTCCATGAGCTGGTATAATGCAGAATCTTTTCCCCTCCAATCCCTCCTGACCTGGTGTCGTATCTTACCTCTGGTTTTGGAGGATAGCAAGTGGAAAAATAAGTTATAAAAAAATTTCACAGTGTTCGTTATAGTGGAAAATAAAAAATGAAAATGCTATAATCAAATTGTTTGTAAAGACGAGATGGAATGTGGAAAAAATATATTTATGGAAACTAAAATGTTATATAGACCGTTGACGGCAACACCCTTCAAACATAATTCAGCTTATCAGGAAATAGAGCCCTGCAGGATGCTGCAGTCTTATGTCAGATGCTTTTGGGGCGGGCGTATGACGTCTGGTACAGAGACAGTTGAATCTTCTGGCATTGTAATCCCTGATACCTGCGTAGATATTATTTATCGAATGGACGATATGGGTAACATCATTATTTCTGATTTTGTGGGGATCAATGACAGGAGTTTTTTCATTCAGAGCAATCATAATGCCGAAAATAAGATGGAGGTGTTTGCGATCCGTTTCTATGCGTGGGGCGCATACGCTTTTTGCGAGGACTCATTTACCGGAACGGTTAATGGGAGATATGATGTCAGGGAAAGATTCGGCTGGCTGGACAGGGAATTGCGCAGCCGCCTGTCCGAGCCGGGGAATCTGGCAGATTGGATTCGATTAGCGGAAACATTGCTTTTGAAAAAACTGGAAACAGCGAGGGAGAACATGATAGTAGACAGGGTTATGCAAGATATTCTCCGGCATCACGGCGGGTTGGAGATCAGCCAGTTGGCGAAAGAGAATCTTATCAGCAGCAGGCAGATGGAACGGCTGTTTCGTGAATATATCGGAATGACGCCCAAGAAACTGAGCAATCTGGTGCGCTACCAATGTTTATGGAGGGACATTGTAAGTCAGGGGCATTTTAACATGATGGATGCCGTTGATAAATACGGATATACGGATTTACCGCACTTGATACGTGAATTTGAACGCTATCATTCCATGAGTATCCGGAATGCAAGGGAAATAGCTTTCCGGTAAAAATAGAAGCTTCCACATTTTATGTGCGGTAACCCTCACAAAAGAGGAAATGGCTGTTGGAAGTGTAGGGATGTCGGAAATATACAATACAACCGTTCATGTATGCTGTATAATAGAAAAGATTTAGGTGTGTTTTTACCACTCAAACAAAAACGGAATACCGAATTTCGGGTTCCAAATTACTCAAAGGAGGCATTTACATGAACACAAATGAAACCATTTTAGCCCGCGCCGTTGAAATTATCGCCCAGCGCACCGTGCGTCAGGACAAGGACAGCTTCGGCACACTCATCACTATCGACCCGGACGGTTCTCCTGTACCTACGACTATCAGTCCCTCACGCAGCGAAGGAATACGCTGGATTACTTTCTGTACAGGCCGGGGCGCGCCAAGCCCTGTACGCCTTGGCCAGAACAACAAGGCTGCCGTCTGCCTGAATTCTCCAACCTATCACATATCCCTCACCGGTACAGCGGAGGTCTGTACCGACCCGGAAACCTGCCGGGAGATGTGGTACGAGGGTTTGGCAAATCACTTTTCCGGTCCCGATGATCCCAATCTCTGCGTGATCCGGTTCACGACACAGCGTTATAGCTTATTTGTGGATTGGGAATCGTTGAAAGGGGAAATGGACGGATGACTGGATAAAGGGCGATGAGTCCTTTGTTCAGAAAGCGTGGTGGTGAATATGAAAGATAACAACAGGAATTTGATGATAAAGGAGAACAAAAATGCAGATTGTACCTACACTAAATTTCGGAGGGAATTGCAGGGAAGCAATTCAAATGTATGAAAAGGCATTTAATGGAAAGATCAGTTGCATGATTACATACGGAGAGGCAAATGACCCTGCATATATTCCGCTGCTTAAGGAAAATCAAAAAGAATATATATACCACTCGGAACTTGTATTGGATAATCAGAGGATTATTATGAGTGACCATGTGGATATTGAATTTCAAACGTGCTATTCCAATTTCCTCACGATTATGTATGACACGAAAGAAGAAGTGCAGAGAGCATATGAAATCATGAAAGAGGGAAGTAAGACAATTTATCGGCTGGAAGCAACGCCCTACAGTTCCTGCCGGGTTGTTTTTGTTGACAGGTTTGGAATCCGTTGGGGAATTATGACCGAGCAAACAGAGCGTTAAATTTCAATTCTGCAAATGAAATTCTTATGCCTGCACAACGCACATATGAAAGAGAAGGCTTTAATGTGGCGGAATAGATTTTTTTGAATGACGACATTTTCGCGGGCAGTGCGTAGTTTTACCGGGAATACACCGAGCAAAGTATTCTTGAAGGACGGAGATTTAGTAACAAAGTGAGCATCGACAAGTTATCAACATGAGTCGGTTAACAGGAGGTAAAGTAATTCATGTCAGATCATAAAACCGGTAAATGGGCAAAACAGATCCTTGACAGCAGAGACAGTGAAGGAATGTGGGGGAATTTCCACACGTTAAGTGAGCCTGTCGGGAATAAAGCAATTACTACGGAGCAGGCGATACGCAGATTGCGAATACTGGGATTTACAAAAGAGGACGAACCGATTCAACTTGTGCTGGACAGAATGTGTTTGTGTGTCAGCGGAAGAAAAAAGATAGACAATTATTATGAAAAAACGCATGACTGGGTTTTATTTGAAAAGCTTATGCTTTCCGCATGGATCAGGATATTTGAACCGGAAAATGAAATTGCTATGGGCGTTGCCAAACAATGGGGAGAGATCGCCCAGAAATCGTTTAGCAGCGGACAGTATAACAGGGATGATGATATAGCCGCATTCACTTCGCAATTTGGCAGAAAGCCCAAAAGCGGATTTGAAACTGGCTTTGGTATGTTCTATCATGCGGCGCTGTTAAAGGGAATCTTGTCTCCTGCAACGGAAAATCTTTTGCTCCAATATTATCTCGCGAAGCCGGACGGTATTTATTATATTTATGATAAATGCCTTAATGCGCCGCCCAATGTTTTTGCTTCGAAAAAGACGAGTCAATATCTGGCGGCAATAGAATTGCTGGCAGGATATGGACAGGCACGGGGGAAATTGGGGTTTGTTGCTAAGTGGCTTGATTCCCATAAGGATGCGCACGGTCAATGGGATTTGGGCGCGGGTGCGAAAGATGGCGTATATTTCCCGCTGTCCGATTCATGGCGGAAACAGGAGTACAGAATAGCGGACTGCACGGAACGAATAACAAATTTGATGCAGCAGATTTGTTGATCAGTATTATATATTATGAAAAATGCGGATTCCATTGTGAATGCGTCGATGAATGCGGAATGTTTTCTCAATCTGAAATGCCGTTATTTATGATTTTGGGAGGTGCGAAGTGAAAAAAATAGCTATTATAGGTGACTATAATCAAAATGAAGAAAGCCATCGCCTCATAATGGAATCCATAAAAGAAGTGGCAGAAGAAATACAAGGTGAACTAGAGGCTCGGTGGATTATAAGCGATGCATTGAATGTATCCGCGGAACATTTAAAATTATTTGATGGGTTTTGGTTTTCGCCAGGAAGTCCTTATAAGGATGCAAAGAATGTTTTGTCGGCAATTCAATATGCAAGGAAGAATGGGGTGCCTGCACTGGGTACGTGCGCTGGTTTTCAACATATGGTTATTGAGTTCGCACGTAATGTGTTAGGTTTATATAGTGCAGATAGTGAAGAAAATGATACAGAATGTGCAGACGCTGTGATCGCAAAATTGTCATGCACATTAATGAATAAAAAGGAACGACTGGAGATATCTGATTCCCATTCAATTCTGGCTCGAACAGTAGGAGGGGACGAATTAATTGGAGAATACCGTTGCAATTATGGGTTTAATGAAGCATATCGTAGTGTATTTCAAAACAGTGATTTGATTACGACTATAGTTGAAACTAAAAATGGATATTTCAGAGGATTCGAATTGAAAGAACATCCATTTTTTATTGGTACTCTTTTCATTCCCCAATTAGATTTCAGGGGGGATAGTTCTTATCGGATTATTAAATCGTTTGTAAAGGCCGTTTTAGGCCCAGATAATCTCTCGGAAAACAGTAATCAGTGTTTGCGGTTGTGAAGAGATATGAGTGGGAGGAGAAGAGACATGATAACAGAAGCTTTTGATGATCAGTCTCCGGCTATTATCAATCCACAGAGGAAGGAGAATGTGCCGCAGGTCGATGCGTGCATTCTGACTTTTTCCCATGTGATTGAGAAATTTGTTCTGGAGAACTACTATTGCAGGCAGATTGCGTCGTTTTGGTTTGCAACGGGCAATACGCCAATTTATGAATTGAAGTATAAAGGGAAAAAGTTTGCCTTTTATAAAACCTATGTGGGTGCGCCTGCCTGTGTCGGCACGGTGGAGGATACGCTGGCGGAAATAAAGACGGACAAGTACATCGTATTTGGCGCTGCGGGCTGTCTGAACAAGGAGATTGCCCGCGGAAAAGTTATGATACCGACACAGGCTTACCGGGATGAAGGCACTTCTTATCATTATGCGCCGGCATCGGATTATGTCACTGTAGAAAATTCGGATATTGTTGCCACTTTTATGGAGGAAAACGGGATTCCCTATGTGAAAGGGAAAACTTGGACTACCGATTCTTTCTACAGGGAAACCGTCAATAACTTTGAGAAGCATAAGGCGGACGGCTGCATTTCGGTAGAAATGGAATGCGCTGCCTTGCAGGCAATGTGCGATTTCCGGGGGCTGAATCTGTACACTTTTTTCACAAGCGGCGATTTGCTTGATGCCCCCAAATGGGATGCCAGACGAAAAGAAGGGCAGACCAAAGGCACCCAGCATGATGCAGGGCATTTCGATATTGCATTGGAACTGGCGAGATATGTGGCGGAATAATACAGTAAATATACTGTCTGCGCTTTTATGTGGAGCATGTGATAAATTCTGTTCTGGATTATTACATAGTATCAAACAATTGAATGCAGATGTATCTGTCTGTTCCGGACAAGGGGGAAAAATATGCCATATATAAAAATAAACGATCTGGATGTATTTTATGAGGAATTCGGCAGAGGGGAACCCCTGCTGTTCCTCCACAGCCATTTTAGCAGAGGGTTATTGGCTTTTTCGGCTCAGATTCTGCCGTTTTCGGGAAGTTACCGCTGCCTTTTTCCTGATTTCAGAGGCCAGGCAGAACCAGATGTGACAGGCTGGAATGGAACAGCCGCATGATTGCAGACGACATGGCCGGCTTTCTGGACGCCATGGACATTCCGTCCGCGCATTTGTTTGGCTATAGCTGCGGTGCATATGTGGGATGCTATATGGCAGCGAAGTACCCTGAAAAGGTGAAAAGTCTCGTCACGGTCGGAGGGGGAGCTTATCCAAGGGCGGAAAGCGCAGACAATTTTCTGCCGGAAAGCCTGTTGGAAAAGAACGACACCAAGTTTATTGAGGACATGAAAGTAAGGCATTTTGATGCGCATAGGGGTGACTGGCAGACTTACCTGAGGATGACGGTCGCAGATTGGAAAACGCATCCGAGCCTGACTGACGATGAATGGGCGGCAATCAAGTGCCCGGCGTTTTTCATCAACGGTGAAAATGATCCCTTTGGAACCTGTGCAGAGCTTAAGGAAAAAGTTCCGTCTGCAAGGGTATATGAGGTAAAAGGCGGAGGACATCGCCCACATTTTGTTGGAGAACAGGCGGAGGAACTTAACCCGATAATCCTTGATTTTTTGGCATCGTGCTGGTGATGAAAGCAGATGGGGAAGCGTTTCTTGTGACAGCGTGGTCAGGGGATAGTGTGGCTTAGAATCGTTCTGAATGGAGAGGTACTGATTATGAATAAATGGGTAACAGAGGATCCGTGAGTATTTGGCATTAGGGAATGATGAAGAAGCCGGAGAGCCAGCACTTAGTTTACAAAAAAGAACCAGTCCGTTACGTATCTTGTAGTTTCAGCAGAGGATGTCAGATTACTTGGATATCTATACCATGTCGGCATATTTGATTGCACAACTTGGGAAAAACTTCTCGGAGAGTGGCGGAACAGAAATCACCGGGGCAGAACTTTTTAAACTTTCCAGCAGACGAGGTTATTAAAAAGGATGGGCATTGAGGTGTATTTCACAGAGGACGGGATATGGGCCATGAACGATGAGGACGGGGAGCTTGACCGCATCATCGTGGAAGGGAAACACCAGCCCATCGTCACCAAAGAGGAATTTGAAAAGGTGCAAAAACTGATAGAGGAAAAGAGGCCGCAGATGGAGAAATGCAGGAAGAACAGGGGCATCCACTCGTATGACCTCTGGCGCAGGAAGCTGCGGTGCCTGTGCGGGCACGCTTTCGCAAAGACCAGGTGACACTCCAAGTCAAGGGACTTCACCAAGAGGAAAAGCTGGAAAACCTGCGCAGGCTCATGGAGCAGCCAACTATGCCGGAGGATGGGGAATTTTCGGTGGCTCTTAAACTTAAGCCCCGAAGCCCGTGGGGAACTGGATGATGCCGGTTCCCTCGTTTATTTTACGAGACTGACGGTCACGCCGGATGACGAGCGGGCGTGGTTCAGGATGCACCCGCAGTGGTCAAAGTCCAACAAATATGCGGAACTGGAGGCATGGATTTATATTTAGACGAAAGAGACAGGGCGGAAGGGTTGCATGGCAGACTTTCCGTCCTGTCTTCGCTTTGCGGTTACAGTTCCGTGTTCATTTCTTTTACTTCTGTTGGCAGGCATTTCCCTAAAAACATGGCCTTGCAGTCGGAAAATCCAAGCAGGTAGGCGAGCATCCCAAACCGGGATCAATAGCACAAGTGCTATGCGCGTTCTGCTCGCTGACGTAGCGGTCGATCAACAGCCGGATTTCTTTTAATGAATCCATCCTGTCCAGTTCGCCGGAGTATACGTCAGACTTTCAAAGAATCGCCTGATATTCCCCATCACTGCTTATGATGCCGTTCATGCGGGTATCCATGAGCTGGTACAATGCAGAATCTTTTTCCAATCCAATCCCTCCTGACCTGGTGTCGTACCTTAACTCTGTTTTGGCGGGTTGGCAAGTGGAAAAAACTAAAGATCCAAATAATGGTAAAAAATTTATAAAAGAATTATTTTGCTGATATTTGGTTCTTTCTGCTGTACAATGTAATTAAATAAAAGGGAGCAGGAGATAACAGGTAATGGGACTGGATACAAAACAGAATCCAATTTTATATTCTATTGGAACACATTTGGCTTATAAAATACCTGAATCCGTGAGCTTAGCCTCAAATTAAAACCGGACGAAATTATCCGGTAAAAATGTGAGGTAAGGCATTGCTG